>Ga0209274_10000006_pt1 | contig 275297 bp, 238 predicted proteins | sample HubBroMetageREF1_FD_188343 | JGI IMG/M metagenome (GOLD analysis project Ga0209274, IMG submission 188343) | Reference soil microbial communities from the Hubbard Brook experimental Forest, New Hampshire, USA - Hubbard Brook CCASE Soil... | ecosystem: Environmental > Terrestrial > Soil >...
AGCTCGAAATAGAGAGCCACGTTCTTTCAATCCCACATTCTTCCCGTTTGTTCCCGAACCGGGCCCACGTTTGGCGAACCGTGTGTGATCGCAGAAGCAGCGCTGTTTTTTCAGCGTATGCTGTTTTCTTCGAGAGAAAACATGTCCCAGCCCTCGATTCTCCTCGCCACCCCATGCTTTGGCGGCATGGTTTCGCAGAATTACATGTTGTCGGTAATTCGGCTCGTGAGCTACGCGAAATCTGCCGGGTTCGACGTTTCACTTTCGATGTTTGGCTACGATGCCTTGATCTCGCGAGTGCGCAGCACCCTGGTCGCGGCTTTCCTGGATAATCCCGCGCCCACGCATCTGCTTTTCGTCGATGCCGATATCGGCTTCGAGCCCCAGCAGGTCGAGCGCCTGCTCCGGTTCGACAAGGACTTTACCGGAGCCCTCTACCCGCTCAAGGCGATCGACTGGGATCTCATCCCGCAACGCTGCGTCGAACGCGGCGAAAGCGTGCAACAGGCTGCCCTATCCTATGTTGGAACGTTTTGTCCCGAAACCGAGCGCAAGCAGGAAGGAGATTTCGTTACCGCAACCTATGCCGGAGGCGGTTTTCAACTGCTCCGCCGCAGCGCATTGCAGCGAATGGTTGCGGCTTATCCTGAAACTCATTTCAGCCACGTGCATGGCCTGCCTATGTCAGGCTTGCGGCGCGAAGCGGCGCAAAGTCCCAATCTCTTTGCACTCTTTGATTGCATCATCGACCCAGAGACCGGCACCTATCTCAGCGAGGATTATTCTTTCTGTTTACGCTGGCGCAAGATCGGCGGGGAGATCTGGATCGACGCCGCCAGCAAGCTAACCCACACTGGCCCCTACGAATTCGTGGGCGACCATAGCTCGCGCGTACAAGGATTGACGCCGGGGCAGCGATAATCTCGCCCTCACGACAAGAATCGGCCCGCAGGAAAGCGTTATATATGTTCGAAAACCATACTGCTCAATCCGAGGCGAAATGAGAAATATGATCTTCGCAATCAACGTTACCTTAGATGGCTGTTGCGACCACACCAGCCTAACTGGCAATGAGGAAATATATGAATATTTTACGCTCCTCATGCGAGATGTTGACCTACTCGTCTATGGGCGTAAAACCTATCAATTGATGGTTCCTTTTTGGCCGGATGTCGCAAAAAACCAGTCTATGACAAAAGCGGCGAACGAATTTGCTCAAACATTTGACTCCGTCGACAGAATTGTTTTCTCAAAATCATTAGACGGCGCTGAAGGAAAAAATACGAAAATCGTTCGTACGAAGCTTCAGGACGAAATACTCAAATTGAAAAAAGAACGAGGCAAAAATATTTTAACCGGCGGTGTGAGTATTCCTTCACAACTTATCGAGCTTGATCTAGTTGATGAATATCATTTTGTCGTTCATCCAGTAGTCGCAGGAGAAGGGAGACGGTTGTTAGAAGGCCATAGCCTACCGGAGAAACTACAATTAAAACTTGTCGAGTCCAAGATCTTTAAATCAGGATGTGTTGCGCTTCGTTACTTGAAACAGCAACGGAAAAAGTAGCCGAAACTCGCGCCGACCTCCATCAATAATCCTTATTTCCTTTTAGTATCCTCCTGCGTATATACGCTGTGCAGTGTCGGCCCTCGCGAGGTAGCGACGCTTTGGATTTTCCCCGTTTATTCCTACCTTTGTGCCCTGCGGTGGAACAAAGATTGCTGTGAGATTTCAGGCAGGGCCTCTTCGTTTCTAACGCCGCTCTAATCGGCCCACAGATGTCATTTCGCGGTTTGCGTCTCAAACTATTTCTTGAAGGCGGTTACCCGCATATGAACGGCAGGTTTGCAAACCCCCAGCATAGAACGGTAAGGGACGGACAGGGACAGCTGCGCTCGCCCCAGCTCGTTCAAGGCCTGCTCGGCAGTGCTCTTGAGCACCACCGCGCCGGCCGACTCACCGAGGCCGAGAAGATCTATCTCCAGATTCTCGCCATCGATGCCCGTCAGGCCGACTGCCTGCATTTGCTCGGCATGATCGCCTATCAGGCCGGACGGCACGAGGCCGCCGTCAACCTGATCCGCAAAGCGATTGCGATCAACGAAAAAGGCGCGGCTTATCATTCCAACCTGGGCACCGTCCTCCAGGCCGAAGGCCGGCTCGACGAAGCTGCGGCAAGTTATGAGCGCGCACTGGCTCTTCAGCCTCACCTGGCTGAGGTGCACACCAACCTCGGCAACATTCTTCACGCGCAGGCGAAGCTGGAAGAAGCTGTGGCATGTCATGAGCGGGCGCTCACCCTCAAGCCGGAGCTATCCGAGGCACGCTACAACCTCGGCTTAGCCCAACTCCAGCAAGGCGATTTCGCCTCCGGCTGGCACAACTTCGAAAGCCGCTGGCAATCGAAAGATTTCCTAACGCCAATGCGAGCCTATACACAACCACGCTGGACCGGCGAACGCCTGGCATCGAAGCGTCTCCTGATCTGGGGCGAGCAGGGAGTCGGCGACGAAATCATGTTCGCCGGACTCATCCCCGACGTGATCCGCACCGGCAACCGCTGCGTGCTCGATTGCGACGCCCGCCTCAAATTGCTTTTCGCCCGTTCTTTTCCCGGCGTGGACGTGATCTCCGGCCAGGTTCCGGAACTCGATTTCGCCGCACATCTCCCCAGCGGCAGTCTGCCCGGAATGTTCCGCCCAGCCAGTGCAGCGTTTGCCGCAACTACATCGCCCTACCTCATAGCCGATCCGGTTGAACGCGAGCAGTTCCGCACCCGCTATCACGACGGCAGAAAGCTGGTCGGCCTAGCCTGGCATACCAAAAACCGCAGCACCGGCCGCCACCGCTCCATCGACCTGTCATCATTCGGTCCGCTGTTCGCGCGACCGGACCTCCAATGGATCAGCCTGCAATACGGAGATCACGATGACTTGCAGAGCCAGGCCGCGACGGCGAACGCACCCATCCTCATCGATCGCTCCGTCGATCAGTTCGCAAACCTCGACACTTTCGCCGCCCAGATCGCGGCCCTGGACATGGTCGTAACCATCGATAACTCCACCGCGCATCTGGCAGGAGCACTGGGAGTTCCCACCTTAGTCCTGCTGCCGTTTGTCTCCGACTGGCGTTGGCTGCAGGCGCGCGAGGATAGTCCATGGTATCCCACTCTGCGCCTCTTCCGGCAGCCAAAGCGCGGAGACTGGCAGTCCGTAATGCAAAGCGTACAAAGCGCCTTGTGAGTCGCTAGCCGTAAGCCGCGCCCGAGCGCTGCACGGGTGCCCGTCTATGCCCAGTCCGAAACCGAATGGTCCGCATCCTGCGCATCCGCCCGGTCTTTCCGCTTCTTCCCGCTGCCCAGGTTCTGCTGATTTTGCTGCCCCGGCTGCTCTTGGGATCCTTCGCGTGCCCCCAATCTCACCACGCAGTCTTCCCCGGAGTCAGCCTCGCCTGCCAGTGCCGAAGCAGACTCCAGCAGCTTCTTTCTGGTGCGCTCAGCCTCCCGTTTACCCGCCGCCTTTTCCGCGGCATAAAGTGCATCCAATTGGGCATTCGGATTGATAGGGCTAGGGTGAACGTGCATAGCTGTGCTCCTTCCGATTCTTGCTGAGCAAATCGTGTGCCAATCCGCGCGTGGAGCCGGGGGCCAAGCCCCAAGTGCGGTCAAAGGTTATTCCGGACCAGCATTCGTTGCCACTCTGGATGCGTCACCTGCACGCTTTCCCATTCCAGTTTAGAATGTCTCTCTGTAGCGAACGTAAAACTCCCTCACCGGCCAGAAGACCGGGAGTTCATCAAGCAAAACTGATGCCTTCGCAGCCCTATCATTTCTTGAGGAGCCTCATTCCACTTTGCGTCTAAGCCGCCGTGAATTTGCGCAGTCGGCCCTCGCCGCAGGTGTCGCAGCCGCTCTTCCCGCCGGTTTATTGTCGGGCTGCAGTACGTCGTCCAGAGCGGCCGGCACGGCCAATTCCCCCGCTCCAGCCAGTGCCCACGCTCGACCGTCTGATCCCTCTTCCGAGATTTTGTTTCCCAAAGATTTCCGCTGGGGCGCCGCTACCGCTGCTTATCAAATCGAAGGCGCGTGGAATGAAGATGGCAAAGGCGAATCCATCTGGGATCGCTTCTCGCGAACTCCCGGCAAAATCAAGAACGGCGACACCGCCGATGTAGCCTGCGATTCCTACCATCGCTGGCCTGAGGACATCGCGCTCCTGCGCGCGATGAACCTGAGCAGCTACCGCTTCTCGATTGCCTGGCCGCGTGTTCAGCCCGCCGGTTCTGGCCCCGCGAATTCAAAAGGCATCGATTACTACAACCGCCTCGTCGATGCCTTGCTGGAAGCCCGAATCCGGTCCTTCGTCACCCTTTACCACTGGGACTTGCCGCAGGTTTTGGAAGACGGCGGAGGCTGGCCCAATCGCGATACATCTTCCCGCTTCGCCGACTACGTGGACCTCGTAGCCCGCGCCCTGGGCGACCGCGTTTCTGACTGGATGTTGTTCAACGAGCCCCTGGCCTTCACCTACAAAGGCTATCTCGATGGCACCCACGCTCCCGGACGCAAGAGCATCGTCGACTTCCTGCGCGCGTCGCATACCGTGAACCTGGCGCAGGCCGCGGGCTTTCACGCGTTGAAGGCCGTCCGTCCCTCGGCGCGGGTGGGAACCGCGTTCAACATGTCGGCGTGTGAGCCCGCCACCAATTCGGAAGAAGACCATCTGGCGGCCGAACGCTGTCACGCCATCAACAATCTGTGGTTTCTTGAGCCCGCGCTCAAGGGCCGCTATCCCGAGGCGCTGGCGTTTCTTCCCGAAACCGCCATGGGGATGAGGCAAGGTGATCTGGACAAGATGCGTGCGCCCCTGGATTTCATCGGCATCAATCTGTACTACCGCACCGTCGCATCGGCCCCCGGCACGATAGAGAGAATCTCTCACGCGCAGCAATGGCTGTTCCCGGTAAAGATGGTTGGCGGAGAGCAAGGTCCGAAGACCGACATAGGATGGGAGGTCTGGCCGCAAGCCCTCTATAACGTAGTCACGCGCATCAGCCGCGACTTCAATCGTCCGCAGATCGAGATCACCGAGAGCGGCTGCGCCTACAACGACGTTCCCGACGCGAACGGCGATATTCACGACGCTCGCCGCATCGCCTACCACCGGCAATATCTGCAAGCGCTAGCCGGCGCCATCGCCGACGGCGCCGATGTCCGCGGCTATCATGCATGGAGTCTGCTCGACAACTTCGAATGGGCGGAAGGTTTAAGCCAGCGCTTCGGCCTGTCCTACGTGGATTTCAAGACGCAGCAGCGCACCATCAAAGAATCAGGCAACTGGTATGCGAATGTAGCGGCAGAGAATCGCGTAGGACCGAGCAATGAAGGACCGGGTCGGAGCCTGCCCTGAGCGCAGCCGAAGGGACCCGGTCGCGGCCCGAAGGGCCGCCAGTTCCCACTGGAGCAAGCAGCGTCGGTCTTTCCTACTTCGGACCCGCAGGCTCCGTAATCTTCATCCGATCCCGCTCTTCCGCGAGCTTCCTCTGCAAAGCCGGGTTCACCAGCGATACCGGCACGTCGACGTCGCCAACCTTGAACTCCGTGGGATCAAACGTGGCATACCCATCCTTCTGCCCCATGTGCCCGGAAATGGTGATCCAGACATCTTTCCCCCCAATTTCCGTCAGAAACTGCCCGTGGACCGTATCTCCCTCATAAGTAACCTTCTGATCTTTGATATTCGGCGCCCCGCTGCCCACGTCGGAATCCGGCGTCAGCCCCGCCGCTCCACCCGCACCCAGCAGCTGGCTGATGGCGGTGCTAACCTCTTCGGAATTGATCTGCGGTTCAACCTTGGGGCTCTGCGACGCGGGCAAACTCCGGCTGGGCTGGGACACTGCCGAAGACCCTGCGGAATATCCGCCGTCGGCCTGCGATTGCTGCGGTAGTTGAGCTGGCTTGGAGCCCGGCTCCAGTTGGTCCACTCGTGGACTCGAAGACTGGGCATGAGGCGCGATGGCCGGGGCCGGCGGCGGCGCCACCGGAGCCGGCCGTCTCACCACCAGAAAAATGGCCGTGAGTGATGCCGCCAGCGTAGCAATGCCGATGATGCGGTCCAGCTTAGGTTTCATAGAAGGCCCAGCTTCATCCTATCGGCACCGGACCAACAAATCAGATTACGTCAGTCACATCGAACGCATTCACCATTACTCCAGCCTCTTGCTCAGCAACTCATTCACCAGCTGCGGATTGGCCTGTCCCTTGGAAGCTTTCATCACCTGCCCCACAAAGAATCCAATCATCGTCTTCTTCCCGGCGCGATATTGCTCCACCTGCTTGGGATTCGCGGCCACAACTTCGTCGATGATCTTCTCCAGCGCAGAAGTGTCCGACGACTGCTGTGGCCGCCCTTCTTCTTCGTAGACCTCCGGAAAATCTTTGCTGCGCTCGAAGCAAAGATCGTAAAGATCCTTAAGCATCTTGCCCGAGATCGCCGCGCTCTCCACCAGATCAGCAGAAGCGGCCACACCTTTCATCGAAATCGGAGACTGCTCAATCGATACGCCAATGGCCTTAAGCCGGCCCATCAGTTCGCTCTGCACTAAGTTCGCCACTCGCTTCGGATTCTTCGCCGCCTTCGCGGCCGCCTCGAACTGATCGGCGAGCGCCTTGGAAACGGTGAGCACCTGCGCGTCATACTCGGTGATCCCATATTCTTTGACTAACCGTGCGCGCCGCGCTTCCGGCAGTTCGGGCAAAGTCTTCGCAATCTCAGCCTTCCACTTTTCGTCGACAACCAGCGGGAGCAGGTCAGGCTCGGGAAAATAGCGATAGTCGTGCGCCTGCTCTTTCGAGCGCATGCTGTAAGTCTTGCCTTCATGCGAGTTGTAAAGCCGCGTCTCCTGCACGATCTTGCCGCCGCCGTCGATCACCTCGATCTGCCGCGCGATCTCGTAAACCAGCGCCTCGCGGATGAAGCGGAACGAATTCACATTCTTGATCTCAGCCTTAGTTCCCAGCTTCTTCTGCCCGCGCGGCCGCACGCTAACGTTGGCATCGCAGCGCAGCGATCCCTCCTCCATATTGCAGTCGCTAACCCCGGTATAAAGAATGATTTCCTTAAGTCGCGTGAGATATTCATAAGCCTCGTCGGGCGTTGCAATGTCAGGCTCGCTGACAATCTCGATCAGCGGCACCCCAGTGCGGTTAAGGTCGATAGCAGTCTTCTCATCGGAGTCGGGAAAACCCTCATGCAAGCTCTTGCCCGCATCTTCCTCAAGATGCACACGCGTGATCCCAATTTTCCTTACCCCGTGGTCCCCCGTGCCCCCCGTGTTTAAGGTTTGTACTTCGATGTAACCAAACTCGGCCAGCGGCTTGTCATACTGCGAAATCTGGTACCCCTTGGGCAGATCAGGATAAAAGTAATTCTTCCGAGCAAAAATCGAAGTCTCATTGATCCGGCAATTCAAAGCCATCGCCGCCAGCGTGGCAAACTCAACTGCCTTCCGGTTCAACACCGGCAAAGCCCCCGGCATCCCCAGGCACACGGGACAAACATTCGTATTAGGCGCAGCCCCAAAGCGCGTAGAGCAGGAACAAAAGATCTTCGAAGCCGTCAGAAGCTGAACATGCACCTCAAGTCCAATGACTGGCTCGTATGCAGTAGAAGCGGCAGTAGAAGTGTCCACGGAGGTCGACATATCAGGTGATTATAAAGCTCCCCTGTGTGGGACCGGGTCTCTGACCCGGTCAGGCCCGCAGGGTCGACTCCCCAATCAACACCCTGCGGATTTGACTGTACTCCCACCATGTGGTATATACCACATAGTGGTATACGTCGAGTCGAGAGCCTTCACCAGGCGACTGCACCAACTGGCCGGAGCGTCAGATCTCGATGTCCTTATTCGATTCAAAGCGACTTGCTCAAGAACCCGGCTCGCGGAGACCTGGTTCAGGGCTCGGGAGGGATTCGCAAGGCGCGGTGCTCGAATCCGGCGCGCGGTAAGGGAAAGCGTGGCGGATTCCGTTATCTGTTCCTGTACTTGGCAGATCGAAACCAGATTCATCTGCTGTATTTGTTGGACAAGGACGAACAGGAGGATCTGTCGGCCGATGAGCGCAAAGCGCTGCGAGCATGGGTAAGTGAGATTAAGAGATCGCGAGAGGGACAGCAAATTCAATGAAAGCCAAGGGTGCAATGAAGAAGGTCAAGATTTTTGACGATCTTAAGCAGGCTTTATCGGACGCGCTCGATCACGAGCAAGGAAGGAAAACGGCGTTGCGCGTCAGCCAGTTGCCGCCTCCGCCTAAGCCGCTAACCCCTGCCCAGATTCGCGCGATTCGGCAATCGTTCAATGTGAGCCAGGCGGGCTTTGCGCGCATTATCAACGTCAGCGTTAATGCGGTGGAAAGCTGGGAGCAGGGTGTACGGCGTCCACGCGAGGCAACGTTGAAGCTGCTTAGCGTCGCCGGCAAACACCCCGAGGTTTTTTTGGCAGGCGAGTAAGTCCGGTCCCGTCAGGCTGGACTGCTGCCGGTACCAGGTGGACCACTCATATCTTCGCGTCCCCCGCGCAAGAAATAGGAGTCAACCCCGCGCAGATTTCCAAATCAGTACTCAGCGGGGACGGAGTGCTCCTCTCGACGCCGGGCTAGCCCAATAATCGCACCAAGGCTTTCACCTTCCCTAACGCCTGTAAACCGTGTCACTTAGACGGCATCGTACATACATAAATATCCTACATCCCTGCACCAACAAAGTGTTCCAGTTGGAACACTCGACACGAATGTTCCGACCGGAACATTAGCACGGTGTTCCCACCGGGCCCCCGAACCGTTCACCAAGAACTGAGAACCGAGAACTGAGAACTGAGAACTGAGAACTGCCTTCCTACTTCCCCATCGCAATCTCAAAGTACATCAGCTCACTGCCCTTGGCGTCGTTGACCCCGCTCACATACATGCGCGCCCCATCAAGGGGCGCGGGAATGTCTTGCACGTCAAAGAAAAGAAATCCCGATTGCGTGGTGTGAGGCTCGACAGCTCTGGCGGCGAATCGCGACGCTTCGATTTCGTCTCTCTGCTTCTGGCTGACCGCTCCTTTTATTTCTTTGTGCGGGATGGGAATCGGCAGCGGCGGCGTGTTGTTGGTGTGGGGATTGCTGAGGCGGCGGTAGATGTCATCAGGAGAAGTTGGCGTCAGCTTGTAGTGGTCGGCGGTCGTGAGCGTCACCTGCATGTGGGCTACAGAGATGGGCTGGTCGCCGTCGTTGGTAACGATCAGGAAGACGGGCAAGAATCCGTGGTCGTGAAAGTGTACGGAGAATATCTTCGCCTTGTCGGGAGTGTCGTAGGGGTCGGCCGCGATAGCGACCTTCTCGTCGGTGTGATCGTCGTGAGCGGAATAGGCCTTGGCGGCGTGAGCTTCAGGTTTGACGAAGTCTTTTGCCGCGAGGCACAAGGCGAATGCGACGATGGCGCATGCCACGAGCGAGACGCGGCGAACGCCCGGCTTCAGCAACGGCTGCATGCTTCCGATTATAGAGGCTAACCCAGTCCACTTCAGCGGGCGGAGTTTGTTTAGAATGGCTCAACTTGATCTCATCTCTTTACAGCTTCCTCTACAGCATCGCGCTGGGCGTTGGGATGTTCGCGACCCTGCCCTACTGGCTCTTCCAGATGGCGCGCCACGGCAAGTACCGCAAGGGTTTCGCGGAGCGATTAGGCCGATTGCCCTCGCGGCTTCAGCTGTCGGAAGAGCAGGAGCCAGTGCTCTGGGTGCACGCCGTTTCAGTTGGGGAAGTGCTGGCGGTGGCGGGTCTGGTGGAGGAACTTCAGCGCCGTTTACCGCGGCACAGGATCTTCATCTCCACAACAACAGATACGGGCCAGGCACTCGCGCGCAAACGCTTTGGCGAGGCGAATGTTTTTTATTTCCCAATGGATTTTGCCTTCGCGATCCGTCCTTACCTGCGGGCGCTACAGCCGCAGACGGTGGTGGTTGCCGAGACCGAGTTCTGGCCTAACTTCATGCGGCTGGCGCACGCCAGCGGTGCGCGGATTGCGGTGGTGAATGCCCGCATCTCGGATCGCTCTTGGCCAAGTTACCGGCGATTCCGCGGGTTGCTGCGAAGATTGCTGGCCAACGTGGATTTGTTCCTGGCGCAAACGCCCGAGGACGCGAGGCGGCTTCAGGATATTGGGGCTTGCCCGGAGCGCGTGAAGGTTGCCGGAAATTTGAAGTTCGATATCCTTGCGCCGGCTGTGTCTGCGATTGTCGAGACTCTGCGCGAGGCGATCGCCGATGCTGGCGCGGGGCCGGTGGTGGTGTGCGGCAGCACTGTGGAGGGAGAAGAGCCCCTGCTGCTGAAGGCGTTTGAGAACCTGCTGGTGCCGCATCCGAAGGCGGTGATGATTCTCGCGCCGCGGCACCCGGAACGCTTTCCCGCCGTGGCTGCGCTGCTGGAGCAGATGTCGATTCGTTTCCGCAGGCGGTCGGTGTGGAACGGCGAGCCTTTGACTGGCGGCGTGCTCCTGCTCGACACCATGGGAGAGTTGGCGGCGCTGTATGCACTGGCTGACGTCGCGTTTGTGGGCGGCAGCCTGGTTCCACGCGGCGGGCATAACATCATCGAACCGGCGCAGCATGGAGCGGCCATTGTGGTGGGGAATCACACGGAGAATTTTCGCGACATCGTGAGCTTGTTTGAGAGCCGCGACGCGGTGCGGATCGTCGGTCCGGCAGAGTTGCCGCTGGTGTTGCTGGAATTGCTGGCTGACGATGCGGAGCGAATTGCGTTAGGAAAGCGCGGAGCCGAAACTTTGCGATCGCAGGTTGGTGCAACGGCGCGGACTGCCGATGAGCTGCTGGAGCTGCTGGCGCGGCCATGAACTTGAATCCTCTATCAGCTATGTACGGCGCGGTGGTGGGAGCGCGTAATGCGTTCTATGAACGCCGATGGCTGCGCTCGCGCTCGCTGCAAGCACCTGTAATCAGCGTGGGAAATCTTTCGGCTGGAGGCTCAGGGAAGACTCCGTTCGTCATTCTGTTGGGTGAGTTGTTGAAGTCGCGTGGCATCCGTTTCGATGTACTCTCGCGCGGCTACGGGCGCGCGACTCGCGGCGTCCTGCTGGTAGACCCCGGAGGGTTGCCTCGGGACTTCGGTGACGAACCTCTGCTGATTGCGCGGCGACTTCGGGTGCCGGTGATCGTTGGCGAGGATCGCTATGAGGCTGGCTGCTTCGCCGAGTCGCGATTCGGTGCACAGGTTCATTTGTTGGACGATGGGTTTCAGCATCGCGGACTGGCCCGCGATTTCGATATCGTGCTGGTCACTCCGGAGGATGCGCGAGATCGGTTGCTTCCGGCGGGCCGGTTGCGGGAGCCTTTGCATTCCTTGCAACGAGCCGATGCGGTGGTGCTGGCCAGTGGCGCCTCCGCAGAATCGTTTCCACTCGCGGGCAAGACAGCGTGGCGGGTGCGGCGGGGAATTGTGATCGACAATCTCCCGATGCGACCGGTTGTGTTCTGCGGGATTGCACGGCCGCAGAATTTTCTGCTGCAATTGCGGACCGCGGGTGTTGACCCCGCCGCCGAAGCGTTCTTTCGCGATCATCATGCGTACACGGAGAAAGATGTGAGCGATTTGCTGGCCTTGCAGCAGCGCAGTGAGGCTGGGGGCTTCGTCACTACTGAGAAAGATGCGGTGAATCTGGGCGGGTATCTTGTCGCGCTGCAGCCGCTAGCGGTGGTTCCGGTGAAGATGGAGCTTGCTGATGCAGATAACGCTGTGGATACCATGCTGCGTGTGATTGAGGAGCGGCGTGGCCGCTCGTGAGAAAATGCCGGAGAGCAGAGAACAGTGGTCAGGGGTCAGTGGTCAGCGATTAGTAAAACCGCGGACATTTGCTGGCTACTGATCACTGGCCACTGACCACTAGCCACTGACCACTTTTCGCTGGCAACAATCTGATGACCAAACATTTGAAGGAAGTTGAGCGGCTGCAGAAGATTATCGAAGCGTTCCCCAAGGTTACCATCACGGTGCTGGGGGATCTGGTGGCCGATGAATTTGTTTACGGGGAAATCTCGCGGGTGTCGCGCGAGGCTCCGGTGCTGATCTTGAAGCATCGCGAGCGGACTGTGGTGCCTGGGGGCGGAGCTAACGCGGTCAACAATCTGGCCGACCTGGGAGTCAACGTGCTGCCGGTCGGCGCCATTGGGGATGACGAGCCGGGGCGGCTGCTACTGAAATTCCTACGCCACAAACGCATCCCTACCAGTGGCGTGCTGAAGGACAAGAGTTACACGACGGTTACCAAGACGCGCATTCTCGCGGGGATGACGCACAACTCGCGGCAGCAGGTGGTACGCGTGGATCGTGAGCCGGAGAATCCTCCCAACCGGCATTTGACTCGCGAGCTATTCCTGGCGGCCCGAGAATATCTGCGAGCTTCAGATGCCCTGCTAGTTTCCGACTACGGCTACGGGTCGGCAAGCCCGGCGATTGTGAATGCGCTGCGGCAGCCCGGACGCCACAGGGTTGTGCTGGTGCCGATGATCCTGGATTCGCGGTACCGGCTGCTGGAGTATTCCGGAGCGACTGCGGCTACTCCGAACGAACCCGAGGTGGAGGCGGCGCTGGGCGTGCGCATTGGAGAGCGTTGGGAGAAAGTGGTGCAGGCCGGACAGCTGGTGATGGAGCGGATGAAGCTGCAGTCGCTGCTGATTACGCGCGGGCGCGACGGCATGGTGGCGTTCGATCAAGGGCAGGCGCCGATCGATATTCCGATTTTTGGTTCGGATGAAGTTGCCGATGTGACCGGCGCGGGCGATACGGTGATTGCCGCGTTCAGCGCCGCGCTGGCTGCCGGCGCGAGCACGGAAGAGGCGGCGCAACTGGCTAACTACGCGGGCGGAATTGTGGTGATGAAGCGGGGGACGGCGACGGTTTCTCGGGAGGAACTGTTGCGCGCGGTTGAAAAAGCTCCGCCTTCAACTCGAGTTCATCCGTCGAAATAGAGATTGGCATAGAAAACATGAGCGATGACAAGGTTCTTGGGCGCGAGCAACTTCGCGAGCGGGTGGAGCAGTGGAGGCATGGTGGCGAGCGCATCGTTCTGGCCAACGGGAATTTCGATTTGCTGCATGTGGGGCACGTCCGGTATTTGCGGGGCGCGAAGGGGCTGGGCGGAAGGCTCATCGTGGCCATCAATTCTGACGAGTCGGTGCGGGCGCTCAAGGGGGAAGGACGTCCGATTATGCCGGCGGAGGAGCGCGCCGAAATTGTGGCGGCGCTCGGCGATGTGGATGCTGTGGTTATTTTTTCTGAGCTGGATGTGCGTGCTTTGATTCGCGAGATTCGCCCTGATATCCAGGCCAAGGGTACGGACTACACAGTGGACTCTGTTCCAGAGCGCGATGTGGTTACGGAGTGTGGAGGGCGGGTTGCGATTGTTGGCGACCCTAAGGATCACTCGACGAGCGAGATTATTCGCTCGCGGCTTGCGCCGAGGCAACCGTGAGTTCTGACTCTGCTGGTTTCGAGTCGAACAGGATCGATATTGCGCGGGAGACGGGGATCGAGCGGCTGCTAATCGTGCGGCTCAGCGCCATGGGAGATGTGGTCCATACGCTGCCTGCGGTTCATGCTTTGCGGGAGGCGTTTCCGCGGGTGCACATCGGCTGGCTAATTGAGGAGCGCTGGGCCGAACTGTTGTGCGCTCCCGGATCTCCACGGCGGGGTCCCAGGAGTTCGCTGCGGCCGCTGGTCGATGAGGTTCACGCGATCAGCCTGAAGGGTTGGAGGAAGTCCCCGTTTTCGCTCACGACGGTGCAGCGCGTCGCCACGGTCTGGAATGATGTGCGGGATGCGCGTTACGACGTTGCGGTGGACTTGCAGGGGGCGATGCGGTCGGCGCTGCTGGCGCGCGTTTCAGGGGCGCGCGTGGTGTATGGAGCGGCAGAGGCGCGAGAATCTCCGGCCAGCCTTTGGTATACGCGGAAAGTGGTTGCGCGCGGGCGGCATGTGATCGAGCAGAATCTTTCGGTGGCTCGGGCACTATTAGGGGACGCAAGGGAAACGTCGTCTCCGGATATTTCGGGTGACTTTCCTTGTGATCCGCAGGCGGAAGCGCGTATTGAGAAGCGGCTCGCGGAATTAGGCATTAGCGAGTTCGCCATTTTGAATCCGGGCGCGGGCTGGGGCGCGAAGCGGTGGCCGGCGGAACGGTATGGCGAGGTTGCGCGCAGGTTAGGGGAACATGGTTTGCGCTCGATTCTCAACTATGGGCCGGGCGAAGAGGAGCTGGTGCGCGCCGCGGAGGCTGCCGGCGGAGGAGCGGCGCGGGCGATGAGTTGTTCCATCACGGAGTTGATTTCGCTGACTCGGCGGGCGCGGCTTTTTGTCGGTGGTGACACCGGGCCTTCGCATTTGGCGGCAGCGTTGCGGGTTCCGGTGGTTGCGATCTATGGACCCACGGACCCGGCTCGCAACGGGCCTTTTGGGACGCGCAGTGTTGTGCTGCGCAGTGCGGAGAGCCGCACTTCGCATGCGCGGCGGGCTGCAGCTGACGAGGGATTGCTGAGGATTTCGAGTGATGAGGTGATGGTGGCGGCTGAGGGGATGCTGGCCGGTGACCTCAGGGGCTAAAGCCCTCGTCTTTACTGGCTCCCGATGGCACGGCTGAAGCCGTGCCCTTCCCGAGCGTAATGTTTGCATGGCTGAGTGGTCACAAATCGCAAGGCGGATTCGCGTGCCGCTGGGATTTCTTTTTGCCGTGATTTACTTCTGGCTGGCGCGGCCTTCGTGGCGGTCGATGGCGCTGGGTGGGGTTGTGGTTTTGCCGGGACTTTTGATTCGCGCGCTGGCTTCGGGGCATGTGCGGAAGAATGAATCGCTCGCTACTTCTGGGCCTTATGCTTATACGCGCAATCCGCTTTATTTGGGATCGCTGGTGATGGGGGTGGGATTCTGCGTGGCCGCGCGGAGTTGGTGGGTGGGCTTGGCGCTGGTGGTGATGTTTCTTGCCATCTATGTTCCCGTGATTCGAAGCGAGGAAGCATTCTTGCGGGGAAAGTTTCCGGAGTTTGCGGAATATGCGCGGCGGGTGCCGAGGATGGTGCCGCGGTTGACGGCGCATTCCATTGGCGATGGAGATGCTTCGGCTGGATTCTCCTGGGAGTTGTATTGGAAGCATCGGGAGTACAACGCGCTGCTGGGGGCGGTGGCGATGATGGTGGGGCTGATTGTAAGGACGATGCTCCTAGGTCCCTGACGGACTGCTTTTCTTCTTCGGTCTCCTCGTCCAGACCTCGTGGTCACGGCCTACCTGATGGCTTGCACGTGCTCTTCCTACGAATTGCAGTATGTGCCGCGTCTTGTACCTTGTCGGCGGAAAGAACGTTGTAAAATGCAGCCCTTCGCCGTCCCATTTGACCCTCGAGACCTCGAGGATCTGGCTATCAGGTTCATCCCACGCCCTCACTGTAGGCTTTCCATCCACTACGTTGATCTCGTAGAGGACGGAGGTTTTGTGGAATGGGTTGTCCAATTGTTCCCAAGTTCCCACCATGGGATGGTTAGTCCGGAGACGGGAAGCGCCCATTCCAAGCTTGTGTTTCCTCGACGTATGTTTCATCGGAGACATCCTGATCAAAATGAGGATAACAAATGCAGTCAGCTGTTGGAAAAGCGCAGCGGTCGCAGAAACCCCTGGCGAGGCCGCTGGTGGCGCACGCTTGCAAGGGGTCCTTCGCTTCGCTCAGGATGACAGTGCGTTGGTGATTATTTCTGCGCCAACAACTGCCTCGCGCGGCTCAACTCTGGCCTGGTGGAGTTTGATCCGTCGCAGACTTTCAGCAGGAGCGCATAGTACTCCGTGGCGTCTTTTTGTTTGCCGGCGGCTTCGGCGGCGCGGGCTGCGCCGTAGAGGCCGTTGAAGCGGTTGGGATTCAGCTTCAGGTCAGTTTGATATTCCGCCAGGGCTTGTTGCGGACGCTTGGCTTCGAGCAGCAGATCGGCGAGCATTTCGCGGGCGGGGATGGTTTCCGGTTCGTCGCCGAGCCTGTCGCTTTTGTCGGCTAGGGCTCGCAGGCCCATGATGGCTTCATCGTCTTTGCCTTCGGCGTGCGCTACCCAGGCGGCGGCTTCCTGATAGTCCTCGCCTACTGATTCGGCGTATTCGGTTTTCTTCTGGGCTATGAACTCCTTGCGAATGGTCTCGATCTGATTGAGGTCTTTGTGGGCTTGCGCCAGATTGCCGCTACGGGCTGCGCCGATGGCGCGCGCCCAGTAGGTGATGGATTGATCTCCGCGCAATGCGCCGGGCACGACCTGCAACTCGGCAGCATCGCTCCAGTGACGGAGTTCGAGATCGTACACCGCTGGGAACTTAGTGAGGGCGTTGGTTTCCGGATCGAAGTCGTCGCCGTACATCGATTTCATCTTGGGCATGGTTTTGACTTCTTCGATCACTTTGGCGGCATCGGCTTCGCGTCCACTTTGCAGGTAGGCGTAAATGAGGAAATCCATGGCGTGGAATTGATGGCCTTCGCCGCCCATGTGCATGGCGGCGGTTTTGCGCGTGGCGGCGATGGAGGCGAGGTTGGAGTTGATGTCGTCCTGCCATAGGCCGACGCGGGCGAAGATGTGCGACGGCATGTGCAAGGCGTGCGGAGCCGCGGGCGCGATCTGCGCGTAACGGCGGGCGGCGGGCAGGCCCAACTCAGCCAGTTGCGGCTTGTCGTAGGCGTGGATCAGATAATGCGCCACGCCGGGATGGTCGGGCTCGATGGCGAAGAGCTTTTCGAGGACGGCGGCGGCTTGCTTGCGGTTGGCGAAGGTGGCATCGTCGTGCGGTTCGGAGGCGAGCAGGGATAAGGCGTAGAAGGCGGCGGCTTCGTGATCGTCGGGGTAGGTCTCGTAGACCTTCTTCATGGCGCCGGAGTACGCCCTGGCGCGGGCTTCGTGATTCAGCTTCTTCGAGTCGGTGTAGAACGCTGCGATGGCGGCGATGTAGGCCTGCTCGCGCGGAGTGGTGGGGCCGTCGGTGGTTTTCGCCTCGTGAATCTCGTCCACTCCGCGGGTGATTATCTTGGCGTCGGGGTGGTCCCAGAGCTGATGCCACAGGCTCATGGCCACGCCCCAGTGCGCCATGGCGCAGTGAGGATCGTCCGCGGAAATCTGCATGAATTCCTTTTCCGCCTCTTCATACCAGAAGGAATGCAGCAGGGCCACGCCGCGCTCGAAGGGCTTCTGCACGGAGGGAGCGCAGGAAACCGGGAAAGTCACGGTTCCCAGCTGGGCAGTCGTTAAATCTTCATGGTGATGGTGGTCCTTATCATCGTCAGCCAAGGCGGTACCGGCGAAGGCAGCGAGAGCGAAAAGACAGGAGAGCAGCAGGCAGGCGATGCGTTTCATAAGGAACCTCGCTAAGAAGCGAGTTTAGACGCGCAGCTGGCGGGGGTCAAACACGGTTGGCGGCAGGCAGAGCATGCTCCGCGCGGCTTGGTTGATTCCTGCTGCATGCGCGCTAAGCGACGCTCGCGCCGTCGGATCGGGCCAGCTCTGCCATGGTCATGCGGTCGACTGCCCCGACCTTGCGCAACATGCGATGCACATGGTTCTTGACGGTTTGCTCGGAGAGATTCAGGCGCACGGCTACATCCTTGTTCGAGAGGCCCTCCCGAATCAGCTGGGCCAGTTGTTGCTGCCGGGGACTGAAATCGAGACTCTTCCGCAGTCCCACGGTGGGCAGACTCATTTGCGCCTGGGCGACAAAACGGAAGAGCGAGACCGACAGGGAGCGAGGGCAGACGGCTTCTCCGGCGGCGACGTCGCGGATAGCATTGCATACCTCGGCTGCCGAAGCATCGGTCAAAACATACCCGAGCACGCCTTCCCGCACCAGCCGCAGAAAAACCGATTCGTCCGCGTCCATCCCGACCATCACCACGCCGACTTCCGGCTTAGCCAGAAGCAGGCGACGAATGAGCCCGTCCTGAGACAGTGCTTTGGAGACCGAATCGAGCACAACGATATTCGGCTCTGCCGCGAGAATTTGCTGCAGGACATGGGGGGAATATGCGGCGCCGCCAACGATGCGGATTCCATCCTTTTTGGACAACAGGCGGATAAGCGCTTCGCGCAGCAGGCGATTTTCAGCTAAAAGGAAAACCGCGACGCTGACGAGAGGGTCACACCGGGATAATGCCATGACAACAACCTCCCAAGGGACACTTACCGCCGCCCGGCGGCGAACACCCTGGGTACGCCCTTCCGGCCATCCCCGCAGAATAAAACCTGGGATGCCCGGCTTGCCCCCTCGACAAGTTGCGTTATTGTGCCACAACACGTGCGAGGTCTCAACCGATTAATTGGGACATTCAAATCAGATTTTCCGTTCATAGCAGACGACCATTTTGTGCTGTTCCAACCCGGAAGAACGAGTGAAGTTCTGTCTTCTGCGAGAAAATTCAAGAAAATTCGGTCGGCAATGGAGAGACGCGAGGACGAAGTGCAACGTCAGCCTTAATCGCTTTGAAGCGGATCGAGCGCTAACAGCGAGACGGCAGCCAGCAGAATGTAGAGGTACGCTCCCTCGGATCAGCTACCGCAGGTAGTGCAATTCGAAGGGGCTTCTGCTAGAATTTCGCGCAATTGGGCTGGCATTTGCGCCGCCCATCGCGTGTATTCCATAACTCGGCAAGCCAACGTGGGGACAGAATCCGCGCGACAACGTAACTTTGCTCAGCCTGCAAGGGAGTAGCCATGGAACTGCACCCTGGGCCAGAGAAACGTCGCACTCTCGAAGCAAGGCCGGCCGAGTTGGACCCCATCCGAAGGGCTCTTCAAGAAAACGAGGACTGGTATCAAGACCTGGTCGAGCACAGTCATGACTTGCTGTGCATCCACGATCTTGAAGGCCGGCTGCTGTCAGTGAATCCCGCGCCGGCGCGAGTGCTCGGATACAGCGTAGAGGAACTACTCCAGATTCCGATGCGCGAGCTGGTCGCTCCTGAGTTCCGAACTCAGTTCGATGCCTATCTGAACCAGATTGCGAGCGTGGGGGAAGCGTGCGGGTTGCTGGCGGTGATGACGCGATCGGGCGAACGCCGGATCTGGGAATACCACAACACACTGCGCACCGAAGGCGTGGCGTCGCCGATTGTGCGGGGGATGGCCCATGACATCACCGAGCAAAAGCGCGCCGAGAAACTGGCGCGCCAAGCCAGTGAGGGACTGCTTCACAAAGTAGAGGAAAGCGAGCGCACGATCCGGGAACTGAAACTGTTCCGAACCCTGGTGGATCACAGTAACGATGCCATTGAGGTGGTGGATCCGCAAACGCTGCGCTTTCTTGATGTCAATGAGAAAGCCTGCTCAGCCCTGGGCTATGACCGTGAAGAACTTCTAGCGCTGCGAGTGTTCGACATTAATCCCGCGGTTGACGAGCATTTGGCGGCGAAGGTGATCGAGCAATTGCGGAAATCAGGATCTTTCGTAATCGAAAGCGTCCACCGGCGAAAAGATGGAACTACTTTCCCGGTGGAAATCAGTATGAGACGGGTGCAACTGGAGCGGGACTACATTATTGCCATCGCGCGCAACCTTAGTGAACGCAAACGGGCGGAGGAAAGGCTGCGGGAATACGAGCGAGTGGTCGAAGCCTTGGAGGAGATGATCGCGGTGGTGGACCGGGAATACCGCTACGTGATCGTCAATCGCGCGTTCCTCAGCCGCCGGGGCATGGAGAAAGAGCAGGTGATCGGGCACACCATTGCGGAGGTAGTGGACAAAGCCGTTCTGGAGACGGTCAGGAAAAAAGTCGACGAGTGTTTTCAGGGCAACGTGGTGCAGTACGAAATGAAGTACGCGTATCCCCGGATGGGTGAGAGAGATTTGCTGGTGTCGTACTTCCCCATTGAGGGCGCTCTGGGCGTCGACCGGATCGCGGCGGTCATGCGGGACATCACGGAGCGCAAACGCGCGGACGAGGCGTTGCGGCGCAGTGAAGAGAATTACCGCAATTTTGTCTCTCGGAGTTCAGAGGGCATCTTCCGGGAGGATTTCGACCAGCCTATTCCCGTCGACCTGCCGGAAGACGAATTGATTCATCGCATTCTTTATGGCACTTACATAGGGGAATGCAACGACGCAATGGCCGCGATGTACGGTCTGACTTTGGCGGAAGAACTCCGAGGCAAGCGTTTGACGGACCTTGTGGTAATGGAGGACCCGCGCAACATAGACTTTGTCCGGCAGCTCATCCGCTCCGGCTTTCGGTTGCTGGAACGCGAATCGTACGAAGTCGACAGGTACGGGAATCCCAAGGTCATCCTTAATAGCGAAATCGGCACCGTGGAGAACGGCATGCTGGTGCGGATCTGGGGCATCCAGCGTGACATTACGGAGAAGGTGAAGTTGGAAGAATCCCGCCGCAAGGCGGAGGAAGCCTTGCGCCAGAATGTTGTGCAACTGCAAGAAGTTACGGAAGAACTGCGAGTGGCTAAGGAGAAGCTGGCTGAGGAAAAGCTTTATCTGGAACAGGCCATCGATACCGAACTGGGATTCGGAGAAATTATCGGGCACAGCGCAGCCTTGAAAGAGGTGCTGAAGAAGGTGGCCAAGGTTGCTCCTAGCGACGCTACCGTGCTGCTGCTGGGAGAAACCGGTACCGGCAAGGAGCTGGTGGCACGCGCGTTGCACCGCATGAGCCACCGGGAGAGGAACAGTTTCATCAAGCTGAACTGCGCCGCCATCCCTTCGGGCCTGCTGGAGAGCGAGCTGTTTGGCCACGAAAAAGGAGCCTTCACCGGGGCCGTTGCCAGGAAGCTCGGCCGCCTGGAGCTTGCCGACCGGGGCACACTGTTTCTGGATGAAATCGGAGAGATCCCGCTGATCCTGCAGCCCAAGCTGCTGCGGGTGCTGCAAGATCTGGAGTTCGAGCGACTCGGAGGCACGCAGACACTGAAGGTTGATTTTCGACTGCTGGCGGCGACGAACCGTGATCTGGCCCAGAGCGTGAAGGCGCGGGAGTTTCGCAGCGATTTATATTACCGGCTGAATGTGTTCCCGATTCTGATACCGCCGTTGCGCGAGCGGCGCGAGGACATCCGGCCACTGGTCGAGCACTTCGTCCGCAAGTTCGCCGATCAGATGAAAAAATCCATCACCAGCATTCCGTCAAAAGCGATGGAAATGCTGGTGCGGTGGGAATGGCCGGGGAACATCCGCGAACTGGAGAACTTTGTGGAACGGTCAGTAATTCTCACGCCGGGCTCGGTTTTGCAGGCGCCGCTATCGGAACTGGAGGCTGCGGTTAACGGAGGCAGCGACGGCAATAAGGATAGTCTCCGCGACCGGGAACGCGAGCGCATTCTTCGCGTCCTGCGGGAGTGCCACGGCCGGCTCGGCGGACCTGACGGCGCAGCCGCGCGGCTCGGCCTGAAGCGGACTACGCTTCAGTCCAAGCTGGACCACCTCGGGATCAAGCCCGGAACATATCGCGCCTGAGTTTCGGGACTGCTTCACCTGGCCGCGATGCGTCATGAGGTATTCTTTCCTCATGACGGCAAGATTCAAGCGAATACTGGAAGCGGCGGCCTGGTTTGTCGCGGGCTTTGTGGCTCACATGCTGCTGATTCACTTCCACCACCATCCGGGCTAGGGCATGAATCCAGTTTTCACTCGGTGCGGAGGGCGTTCATTGGTTCAATGCTGGCCGCGCGTCTCGCGGGGATGAAGCCTGCAATCCCGGCAAATGCAGAGAGTATGAGCGCGGCGGCGGCCAGGGTGAGTGGATCATAGGTGCGCACCCCATAGAGTTGACTGGCCATGAGGTGACCGCCCAGCAGCGCTGCGGGAACTCCGATAGCAAGTCCAAGCGCTACCTGGAAAAACGCTCCCCGCAGCACCAGACCGACAACGTTCCCGCGATTGGCCCCCAGAGCCATGCGCAGGCCAATCTCGTTGGTCCGGCGGGCAACGGAGTAGGCGGTAATGCCATACAGTCCGACCGACGCCAGCAGCAGCGCGAGCAGTCCAAACAGAGTGGTGAGGCGTGTAATAAGCCGCTCCTGAGTGAAGTTGCCCGCTACCTGGTAATCGAGCGATCGAAAGTCGTTAACCGTGAGATTGGGATTGACGTTTGAGAGTGTGCGGCGAACCAGCGATTCCAGGTCCGCGGCGTTGCCAGCGAAGCGAATGATGATCGAGTGCGCAAGAAACGACCGAGTCTCTGCGATGAATGCTCTGCGTTCCTTGAGTGTCGCGTCCAGCTGGGTTAGGGGGCGGAAGTACATCGACCGAACCGGCTCACGCGGGTCGGTGTATTTTGCGTCGGCGACGATTCCGACGATTTCGAAGTGACCCGCATACTTCTGATCAAATGCTCCGAAGTGGCGGCCGATCGGGTCTTCCTTGGGAAAGAATCTCTTGATAAAGGCCTGGTTCACCACCGCGACCATGCGCGAAGTGGCAGTGTCTTGTTCCGTGAAGCCGCGGCCGCGAAGCACAGGTTGGCCGATGGTTTCAAAAAAACGTGGACTGACGCGATCCCACGATGAGTTGTTGTTTTCCTCCGGACCAGGCGCGGGACGGCCCTCGACGTAAACCTGCTCGCCCCAGTTATCGCCCTCCAGCGGGCTGTAGAGGGCCAGGCCTACACTCCTGACTCCCGGAAGAGAGGAGAGCTCGAGCTCCAGTTGCTGGTTCAGCGCGGAGACATGAGCCGTGTCATAGCCAGCTCCAGCGGGATCCAGATCAATGACGTACCGGTTTGCGGTGGCGATTCCGAAGTCCTGGCGCTCGAGGTTGCGAAGGCTCTGCGTGAGCAAGCCGGCCCCCACGAGCGGCACCAGTGAAAGTGCGGCCTGAACTACGATGAACGACTTCTGCGGCAACGAAGCCCGGTCCCGGGTCATCCGATTGGCTCCGCGCAGAGCTTCTGCCGGGTCAGAGTGGGAACCGATCCATGCGGGCACGATGCCGAACACGATTCCCGTGAGCAGTGAAAGGGCAAAAGCAAATCCGAGGACGAAGAGGGACGGACTGGCCTGGATGGGGCTGTGGGCTGCATCCGGGAAGGCAAGAGCGAGGATCATGCGTGCCCCGCCGTAGGCGACTGCAATTCCGATCACTCCTCCGACACAGCCAAGCAGCACGCTTTCCACCAGAAGTTGCCGGATCAGCCGTGATCGTGCTGCCCCCAGCGCCATCCGGATCGAAGTCTCGGCCCTTCGGGTCGCGCCCTTGGCCAAGAGAAGATTCGCGATATTGGCGCACGCCACTAGCAGGACCAACCCGGAGATCGCCATCAGCAAACGCAGGCCGCTGCCCGTTTCCTGTTGCAGGTTTTCTACCCCCGCCCCACCCGGAGTCAACACCACGTGTTGTTTGGGAATCTGAGTGTCATTTCCGTTCATGGTGTAGTCGGGCTGCGTCGCCATCCACTGGCGAAGCGTATTCGAGAGCCTGGCCTGCAGGCTGCCGACGTTTGTCCCAGGCTTCATGCGTCCCAATAAATACAACCAGTTGGTCTCTGGCTGTCTGAGGATGCTGCTTTCTCCCTCCAGAATCGGTTCGTCGTTGAGCGGAATCCACAGGGCTGGTGGATTGCTGGCGATGCGGTCTCCAAAGAATCCGGGGGGCGCGACTCCAACAATCGTGACCGGATGGCTTTGAATGTAGAACGTGGAGCCGACGATGTTGGGGTCGGCAGCGTGCGCGGCTTGCCACGCTTCGTAACTGAGAACCGCAACCGGTGCGGCTCCGGGCCGGTCGTCGCTGGGCAAGAGCATGCGCCCGGCATACGATCCCAGACCTAACATCGAAAAGTAGTTGCCGGAGACATATTCGGTTCGCTCCGTTCGGCCCAACCCGGCCCCGCTGCGGACACTCATGGTGTCCTGTGCAGACTGGAAGGCCGCCAGTTGTTCGAACTCGGGCGCCGAGTCGCCTAATTGGCGATACAGTTCATAAGAAAACAAGTCGAAGTCGCCATTGTCGTTAAGGAAGCCGCCGTTCACGCAGCAGTCATCGGTGTCACCGATGCGATACAGGCTCGCAGCATCGGCGACCGGCAGCGATTTCAGCAGCACTGCATGCACCAAGGTGAATATGGCGACATTTGCCCCGATCCCCAGCGAGATAGTCAAGATCACGGTGGCGGCAAAGCCTGGCGACTTCCCGAACTGGCGCAGCGCAAGTCTGATGTTTTGCATATGTGAGTCCGGAGCCAAGTCTTCCAAGAAAAATCGGCAAACGGTCGAATGATGGACGCAATGATACGGAAAGAGTGAGCAATGACAAAACGCGGGCGGGAAAAAGCGCAACAGCCCAACGTAAGAAAGCCCCTCGCTTACGCGAGGGGCCTTCTCGGGGGGAGGGACTCGGGCGAGGCGCCCTTGGGTCCCGAACAAAGTGACGCTTGTTACTTCGGCTGCTGTTGCTGGTCCGCGGTGGTCACCGGAGCCGAAGAATTGCTGGAGAGCTGCTCCAGGTCATTCTTCAGCAGGCTGATTTCGACGCGCCCGCCGCTGATGTGCTTGGTCTTGGCATCCGCGTCCGCACCCGCAACCGGGACATTGCCCATGCCCACGAGGTAAATGCGGTAGACCGGAATGTCGTGGTTCAGAACCATGTAGCGGACCACGGACTCGGCCATCTTCTGCGAGTTCTGGATCGCCATCTGGGCCTTGCCGGAAGAGAAGCCCTGCACTTCGATGATGTAGCCCTTCTGTCCTTTGACGTTGTTGGCCATCTCATCAAGCGCGTCCTTCGCGTTCTTGCTCAGCACGGTCTGGCCGGGCTTGAACAGGATTTCAGTCTGGTTCGACGCCTTGTACTGGTCAATGTTGCTGACCACGGTTTCCACCGTCTGAATGCGAGTGGTAGCCTGCTGCGCGCTCTGCTGCGCGATAGTGGCCTTGTTGCCAGCATCGACGGCGTGCTGGTCGGCTACATCTGCTTTGTCAGAAGCCAGCTTGATGCCAGCCTGAGCGCGCGCATCGGTGTCTTTGATGGCCTTGCCGTTGGCGGCCGTCAGGTCGTCGAGTTCATTGACGCGGTCGCGGATGGGATCGGTCTGCCGCTTTACATAATTCTTGCGGGCAAACGGGTTCACACGGCCCCAGAAACCCTCGCGGGCAGGTGCCTGAAGAGGCTGCTTGCCGGTGGCGGTGTCGGTGGACTGAGTGGTGGCCGGTGTAGTGGCTTGAGTCTGGGAAGACGAAGTTTGCCCAAAGGCCGGAAATGCGAGCACTGCGGCCAGCGGCAAAGTAAAGAGAATGCGGTTTTTCATAAGAGACTTCCTCCAAGGTTGGGGGAGCGTTTGCCGGCTCCACTCCAGCACGCCGAAACGGGCGTGTTGCGTATTTTGATTGCGTCCCCGAAAACAACTACGGCTATTCAAGAGGCAAACTCTGATTGCTTTGCCGGCCTACGCTGACGCAACGCAGGCCTGAACTTCTCAAACTCAGGCTCCGAAAACCTTGCTGGCGCCTGCCCTTCCTATTACAGGTTGGATGCCAAACCCGGCTCCACGGTCGATGAGCTAAATCCTTGATATCTAAAGACATTGTACCTCTGGGGAGACCGAAAGGGTAGCCCCAGCTGGTTCCGGCAGGGTAATTTTGGCAAACCTGATATAAAAACTGCGTGCGTCCGACGGGGGCGGTGGCGGGGAAGTGAAGGCCACGGCGCCCGTCTAGGCTTCAACAACAATCTTCACCACAGAGGACACAGAGGATCGCAGGGTAGAACAAGGGCTACCCCTGTGTCCTCCGTGGTGAGGATTTTAGCCGCTGCAATACTTATCGTACTGCTCGATGATGAAATGATCGGTCATGCCGGCGATGTAGTCACAGACGACCCGGGGTAGGGACTCCTGGCGGGCTTTCTCCTGATAGTAGTGCGGAAGAGCGGAGGGATTTTTCATCCAGAAGTCGAACAGTTCGGTGACGATGCGCTCGGCATCGTCCTTTTCTCCCGCTATGGACGCACTGTAATAAAGATTCTCGTAGAGGAAATCTTTGATCTGCTTGCGTTCTGCCTCTACTTCGGGGCTGAAGGCAACCAGCCGCTCTTTGTGCAAACGGACATCGCCCAGCGATGCGATCCCGGCTTCCTTCAGCCGCGCCTGCGTATTCGTGATGAGATCACTCGCCAGACGGTTAAGCACACCTTTGAGAGCTTCGTTGAATTTCAGCTTGGCGGCGACGCTCGGGTAAGTCTGCTCGACCTCGCGGAAGAAACGCTCGAAGACGGGCACGCCGGCGCAGATTTGCTCGAGGGTTAAGAGATGCGCTTCGTAGCCGTCGTCGAGGTCGGCGGTGTTGTAGCCGATTTCGTCAGTCAGGTCGATGAGCTGGGCTTCGAGCGGAGGGCGCTGGTCCAGAAGATACTCGGCCAGTTCGAGATGTTTCGCCGCATCGTAGCCGCGCGAGTGCTTGATGATGCCTTCGCGCACCTCGAACGTCAGGTTCAGGCCGCGGAAGGCGGCGTAGCGCTGCTCGAAGTCTTCGACGATGCGCAGGGCGTGCAAGTTATGGTCGAAGAACAATCCATGGGCGCGCATGGCGGCATCGAGCGCTTTCTCTCCCGCGTGGCCGAACGGAGGATGGCCGAGGTCGTGTACCAGCGCGAGCGCTTCGGCCAGATCCACGTTGAGAGCGAGCGCGCCTGCGATGGTGCGCGTGATCTGCGCGACTTCGATGGTGTGGGTAAGGCGATTGCGGAAATGGTCGGAGTAGCGGCGGGTAAAGACCTGGGTCTTGTCTTCGAGACGGCGAAAGGCACGGGCGTGGATGACGCGATCGCGGTCACGCTGGAAGTCGTTGCGGTAGGGATGCGGCGATTCAGGGAAGCGGCGTCCGCGGGAATGTTCCACCTGCACCGCGTAGCCGGCCAGCATCTTTGGAGTTTAACAGGTCTAGTACCCAGTACCTAGTAGCCAGACCCAGTAACGGTGGCGTCTATTTGAATTTCCTACTGGGTACTTGGTACTGGGTACTGCCTACTACTGTCCCGAGCCTTCCTTGGCGAGCCGCACCTTGGCAGCGTCGAGCTTCTTCTGCGTGGCCGCGAACAGATCAGTTTCCACTTCCGAGGAAATGGTCTTGTTCCACTCCTCGACGGCGCGCTCCCAATGAGCCGCGGCCAGCTTCAGGCGGCCGGTCTTCTGGTAGAGATCGCCCAGGTGATCCTGCACGGTTGGATCAGAACCCATGTGCAGGGATGCTTTGGTCAAGCTTTCTTCCGCGAGGTCGTATTTGCCGAGCTTGAAGTAGGCCCAGCCCAGAGAGTCCAGATAGGCGCCGTTGGTGGGCTCCAGGCTCACGGCCTGCTTGATGTAGTTGAGCGACTCTTCGAGCCGGACATCGCGATCGGCATTCATGTAGCCGAGATAGTTGAGGGCCGCGGCGCTCTGCGGAGTGATCGCCAGAACCTTCTTGAACTCGGTTTCGGCCTCATCGTATTTCTTTTCGTGCTCGTAGGTGTCGCCGCGCAGGAAGAAGACGTATTCCTTATCCTCAGGCTTGGTGGAAAGCTGCTCGGCCTTGTTGAGCGATTCTTCGGCGTCGTTCCAGCGCTTGAGGCGCGTGTACATGATTCCCAGCCGGAGGTAGACCTCGCGGTCTTCCGGAGTACCTTTCAGCAGCGAATGCACGTCGGCGAGAGGCTTCTCGGGGTCGCCGGTATCGGCAAGTTGAGAGTCGAGCACCATGCGCATTTCACGGTCATCCGGTAGCTTTTGCGTGGCTTCTTTGGCGACGGCAGTGGCTTCCTGCCACTGCTTGGCGTCGCGGTCAGCGTCGATTATGTCTTGATAGCCGGTGCGAATATTGTCGTCCCCGAGCGGGATCATCTTGCGGAAAGTCTCAATCGCAGCCGGATAGTTTTCCTGATCGCGGTAGACCATCCCCAGCCGCTCCAGGAACATGGCGCGATTGTTGCGGTCGGATTGCGAGTAGCTGCTATCAGCCTTCTCGCTCTTCTTGAGCAGATCCTGCAGGAATTTCACGGCCTCGTCGTCGCGGCCCTGGGCCTGGTAGACCAACGCAAGGCGCTCAATGAAGATGGCGCGATTGTCGCGCTCGGATTGAGAGTAACTGTTGTCAGCCTTTTCGGTTCGGTTCAGCAGATCCTGCAAAATCTTTACTGCATCGTCGTAGCGGGCCTGGGCCTGGTAAACCAAAGCGATCTTGTAAGGAACTTCGAGGGCGTCGGGGACCATGGCTTGGGCCTTTTTCAGGCTGTCCAGCGCCTCCTCGTACTTACCCTGGCGGCGGTAAATCTCGGCGATGCTGAGGAAGGTCTGCGCATCTTCGGGATTGGCGTCAGCGATCACTTTGTACTGATCGAGGGCGGCGTCGACCTGCCCATCGTTCAAAAGGTTCTCCGCCAGGCCGCGAATGGCGTCGAGATTGTCGCGATCGAGCTGAATGGCATGCTTGTAGGCGTCGATCGCGCTCTTGTAATCCTTGCGCTGCTCGTAGGTTGCGCCCAGTGCGGCGTACAGCTTGGCGGAGCGGCCGGTATCGGGAACGGCGCTAAGCACCTGCAAGGCGTGAGATGTGTCACCTTCATCGCTGTACAGCATGGCGAGAGTGGTGACCGCTTCTTCGGAATCGGGATCGAGCTTTACGGCGACCTTGAGTTCATCTTCCGCCTTCTGCAAATCATTGTTGAGGCGGTAGAGCCGGCCGAGAAGAAGATGGTCGTCGACATTGCCGGGCTCGATCTTGACAATCTGTTCGTATTGCTCGATGGCCAGCTTAAGCACGTTCTCGGAGCCGGTGTTGCCTGGCATATCGCCCAGCGAGCGCAGGTAAATTCGGCCCAGCAGTTTGTGAGCCTCCAGATTGTTGGGGTCGCGCTTAATGATGTCTTGCGCTTGCAGCACGGCATCGCGGATGCGTCCGGTTTTGACGTACAGCTCGGCGAGAGCGGAGGTGAGGAACTCGGACGATGGGTCGGCTTCGATGGCAAGCCGGTACTCTTCCATCGCCTTGGTCGCCAGCTCGCTGCGAGCGTAGACCGTGAACTGCTCCTCATACATGTGTGCGACCGTGTAGTGATAGTAGGCGGCGGAGCGGTCTACTTTACGGGATGAAGCCTGCTCCGGCTTGGATTGAGCCCCGTTCGGATCCGCCGGCTTGGAGTCCGGTGAGGATGGAGTGGTTTGCGCGGCCGCAGCCACTGCGAAGATTGCGAACACTAAAACAGCGCGAAAAATTCTATTCATGCTCGACCTGACGACGCTGGAGTTGATTCCACCGGACGTGATTCCTAGAGCCGATACTATTAGAGCTGATTCTGTTAGAGCGGGTTCTATTTGAGCCGCGCGCACTTCCCGGAACCATTGCCATTTGGATGCAGAATCGCCGGGGGTGGGTGTCTTCATTCTAACTCGGCGGGGGCCGGATTGGGGAAAAACACTGCGCTCCGAGCGGGCCGCAAAGATGCCCGGAAGTACAGCGACTGAGGGGACTTGAAAGTGGCGATTGTCAACTTTGGTAAAGCGATTGAAGCGATCGGTTTCACTTGATGGCGATGCCATTAGTGGCGGAAGTGGCGCACGCCAGTGAATAGCATCGCTAATCCCAGGCGATCGGCGGCGGCGATGACTTCGGGGTCGCGCTGTGAGCCTCCGGGCTGAATGATGGCGGTTGCGCCTGCCTTCGCGATTTCTTCCACGCCGTCGGGAAACGGGAAAAAAGCGTCGGAAGCGGCGACTGTTCCCTGCAGGGGCAACTGCGCTTTCATGGCACCGATTTTCGCGGAGTCGACGCGGCTCATCTGGCCGGCGCCAACGCCGACTGTCTGTCCATCGCGCGCATAGACGATGGCGTTGGACTTGACGTGCTTGCAGACCTTCCACGCGAATAACAGCGCGCGGGTTTCTTCGGGGGTTGGGGCGCGCTGGGTTACGACTTTGAGATCGATATCCTGCAGGGGACGTGAGTCGTTGTCTTGCAGGAGAATTCCGCCGGAAACGTTCTTCAGAATCCACCTCTGCGGGACGGCTTTCACTTCGACGAGGCGAAGATTTTTCTTGGTGGCGAAACGGGCTTTGGCGGCTTCGTCGAATGCGGGAGCGGCGATGACTTCGAGGAACAGCTTGTGCATCTCTTCGGCAGCTTCGGCGTCGATGGGGCGGTTCACTCCAATCACGCCGCCGAACGCGGAGACGGGATCGCATTCGAGAGCCCGCCTGTAGGCCTCGGCCAGAGTTTTGCCGGTCGCGGTTCCGGCGGGATTCGTGTGCTTGATGATGGCACAGACCGGTTCGTCGAATTCCTGCGCCAGGTCCCACGCGGCTTGCAGGTCGACGATGTTGTTGTAGGAGAGCTCCTTGCCCTGAAGCTGGCGGGCGTTGGCTACGCCTGCGCCGGAGCCGTCGGAATACATCGCCGCCTTCTGGTGCGGGTTTTCGCCGTAGCGCAGGTCGAGGGTTTTCTGGAAAGACAGGCGCAGGGTTTGAGGGAAGGAATCCTCGGTAGCCGGCAGACGAAAATCGGCAGGAGTAGAGACGCGTTCGAGCGTGGAAGCGATGGCGGAATCGTAGGCGGCTGTTGTGGCGAAGGCCCTCTGCGCCAGTCGCCACTTGGTTTCGAGCGAGAGCGCGCCCCCGGAGCGGGCAAGTTCTTCTGCAATGGCTTGATAGTCAGCCGGCGATGTGACTACGGCGACGTCGTGAAAATTCTTGGCGGCGGAGCGGATCATGGAGGGTCCGCCGATATCGATGTTCTCGATCAGCTCCTCGAAAGCCACGCCCGGCTTGGCCGCGGTTTTTTCGAAGGCGTAGAGATTCACTACGACCATGTCGATCGGCTGGATGCCGTGCTCGGCGGCGCCGGCCACGTGCGCGGGATTCTCGCGGCGATGCAGGATGCCTCCGTGCACCTTGGGATGAAGCGTCTTGACGCGGCCATCGAGCATTTCCGGGAAGCCGGTGAGTTCGGAAATGTCTTTGACGGCGATGCCAGAATCCCGCAGCAGCTTGGCTGTCCCTCCGGTGGAGATGAGTTCGATGCCGAGGCCGGAGAGCTGGCGCGCGAAGTCGGCTAGTCCGGTCTTGTCGGTGACGCTTAAGATGGCGCGCTGGATGCGGGAAGTACTGCGGGACATGTGAGGCCTCGGATATGAAGGGTGAATGCGGAGCGACCGAAGATTCTATCAGGTGAAGTGACGATTTTTTCGTCGATAGGGAGCCAGTCTTGCGCTCGGAGCCTGTTTGTCGTATAAGGGCCACCACTATGGAGGGCGGAACAGAGAATCGAGCTTTATCGGCTAGGCCCGCTGGAAGAGCACGCGGCTGGGAGGTTCTTTGGTTTCTGGTGCACGTGGCTGTGGTTTACGCCATAGCGAATTTCTGTACAACCTGGCTGGCTGGGTGGACCCGAGGAACGCTTTTACCTCTTTTGCACCAACCTACATCGTTGAGCAGTTTTGAATTTCTCTTTTCCCACATATTCGCGTTCAGCTTTGTTCCGGCTTTTGTTGTCGGCCTGATCAACGCCAGGTTCAAGCACAGAGTCGCCCAGTTTGTCTGGCTTGTGCCGGCCGTCGTTCTAACATACAAATTTCTGACATTCCCTGCCCCATCGGTTTTCCACGGTCAGTTCTCTGCGGCGTTCCATCAGTATTTCGGGGGTGGGTTTCTAATTCCCGACTCTCGAGATTGGCACGATTTTTGGACCATTGTACGTTCAAATCCGGACATGGCTCGTGGCATGGCACAGCTTAACTTCACTGCTCCCCTGTACGCTGGAATTGGATATAGCGTGGCGGCGTGGATAGGCCGTCGAACAAACGTGAACCAAAGAGCTTCAGAAAAGGTGAAAACCTGGGAAGATTCGCGGTTTGGGCCCCGCGCATAAGAAACCGCCTGTCGAGATCGGGTGATGGCTAACGACTAACGACCAAACCACAGCATTACGCCTTCGCCTTGGCCTTCAGCTTGACGTGCCCGTCGTTGAGTTCGACGGAGAATTCGACATCCTGGCAGCCGTACTGCTTGCGGATCTCCTGGGTTTTTTTCTGCACGAAGCTGGAGAAGGAATCGAGGTTCCCGGAGACATTCTCTCCCGCCTTCTTTTTGGCCGCGACCAGAGTGTTGTAGAGGCGCTCCACCTGTTCGCGCCCCGCTTCGCTTTCGTGCATGGTGAAGGGTTGTGACGTGGCCGGTGCAGCTCCCGCGGCTGCGGCGTGGCTCAATCCGTAGACGGGATTGTGCTGGGGCTTGTGCTCCTCGACATCTGGGCGCACTCCCTGCACGGCGAGCAGCGCGTCCTGCGGGCGTCGGTAGCCCTCTTCGCGGATGCGTGATTTCTTGCGCCACAGGTCGCTATAAACCGCGTAGCGCTGGGCCATTTCGTTGTACCGGAAGCGCTGGGAAAAGCTCATGCGTCCGCCGTCAGAAAACTTACGCAGCAGGGAGAGCACCTTCCACTCGATGTCAGTGGGCGGGCGCTTGGTCGGGTTGCTGAAGTAGACCTCGTACTCGATCTTCAGCCGGCGAAGCTGGGTTTCGAGTACGTTCAGTTCTTCATCAGTAGTCACTCGGGGTCTCCATTGAACAGTGTAGTGAGAAGCGGGAGCGGGGGCGAGGTACCCGGGGGTCACCGAGGTCATGGTACGAAAGTAAGCTGTCAGCTCTCAGCTTTCGGCTAAAACTGGTTTTCGCGAGAGTCGGCGAACGGGAAGAGTTTGCGGCTAGATCCAATAGGCTGCGTTCTTGGGCTTGAGCTGATGGCTGAAAGCTACTTCGCTGAATTCGCGGCCATCTTCTTGACCATGGCCAGAACCAGCTTGCGGTCGCTGTCATTGAGGTTGGTGGCGTAGCGGCGGACCTGGCTCAGGAAGCGGACTTCGTCGTCGGAGAGTTGCGGCAATCCCTTCGAACCGTTGCTGTGGCCGGATTCGGAAAAGAATTGCGAGAGCGCGATCTCCATGGCTCCGGCAATTTTCGAAAGCGTATCGAGCGAGGGGATGGTGTGGCCGTTCTCTACGCGCGACAGGTAGCAGCGCAGCAGGCCGGTGCGCTTCTCGATGTCTCCCTGAGACATGCCCTTCTGCAGCCGGTAGTTTCTGATGGTCTCGCCGATGTTGATCTGGGGGAGCATTGCAGGATGCGACATAGTAACCAGATCGGCATTTTCTGGCAAGTGGAAATTAGTGCTATGACAAAACCGGTGCAATCCTGTCTTGAGCGGGACGCAAACCGTGGCATGCTTAGACACTGTACAGAAAATGATTTGTCACCGGTGCCCCTTGCCGCAGCCACCATTCGCAGCTATCTTTTCAAGTTCTCCGCGAGAAAGTCGACGGTGCGGTTCCAGGCGTCGGCGGCATCATCGGCGCGGTACCCGGTTTTGTTATTGGGGTTTTCGAAGGCATGGCCGGCATCATCGTAGATCTTGATGTCGATCTTCTTGCCCATCTTATCCAGCGTCTCGCCAAACTTCTTCACGTCGGCAGGTGGGATGCCCTGGTCCAGGGCACCGAACAGGCCGAGGATGGGAGCGTTAATTTTCTTGAGCGCGTCGGGGTCGGTGGCGAGGTGTCCGTAGTTGATGACATCGGCCGCGAGGGTTGGCTCCTGAAGCGCAACGTCCAGCGAGTAGCCGCCGCCCATGCACCAGCCGATTGCGCCGATGCGGTCTTTCTTCACGTTGGGCTGCGACTGGAGAAATTCGAAAGCGGCGTGCAGATCGCGCTTGGCGCGGTCTTCCGGGACTCCGCGCATGATTTCGTGGGCCATGTCAGGCGTGGTGGCAACTTTGCCGCGATATAAATCGATGGCGAGGGCCTCGTAGCCCTGGTCGGCCAGCTTTGAGGCTTGATCTTTGACCCAGTCGTTCAGTCCCCACCACTCGTGGATGACGATTATGGCGGGAAATGGGCCCTTGCCCGCAGGAGTGTATTGCAGGGCCTGGACGGTCTCGTCGCCGCTCTTGTAGGAGACGGACTTGGAATCGGCAGCTAAACAGGTGGAGGCGACCAAAACGGTAAGCAGAAGGACGATGATTCTTTTCATGGCTTTCTCCTGGTCGGGCTGAGACTGTTGAAGCAAAGAAGAATCCGCAGTCACAGTGTCAGTTCCATATACAGTGTGCCGGCGATCGGGTTCGGGCGGTAGGGAGCGATCTCCTTGAAGCCGAACCTGCGATACATTGCGACAGCATCTTTCATCACCGGCTCGACGGTGTCAAGGCGCATGCGTTGATAGCCGATCTGACGTGCCTCCGCAATGATGCGCTCGGCCAATGTTCGTCCCAGACCTTTGCCGCGAAACTGCGGACGCAGATACAGCCGCTTCATTTCGCAGACGGCTCGGTCTAACTTGTGGAGCGCTACGCAGGCCGCGAGTTGGCTTTCACATTCTAATAGCAACAAGCGACCCTCCGGCGGAGCATAGTCTCCGGGCAATCTGGCGAGTTCCTGGTCGAAGCTCTGGAAGCAGAGGCTGAAGCCGAGAGATTGGGCGTACTCCAGAAATAATTCGCGAGCTTGGGCGATTTGAGCGGGAGATTCGGCTTGAGAGATCGAAAGGCTTTTCACCGCCGAGGACGCAGAGAACGCCGAGTGAATTGCAGGCGTGAGTTCCTTGGCGGAATCAGGCTTCATTTTTCTCTATGCTCTCGGCGTACTCGGCGGTTGAATGTCCTTACCCCATCAGCATGCCGCCGTTCACATTCAGCACATGGCCGGTAATGTAGGAAGCCTCATCTGACGCGAGAAAGGCCACCGCGCTGGCCACATCGACGGGCGATCCGACTCGGCCCAGCGGAATCTGTTTGGCGGCGTTCTGCTTGAACTCATCGCCGAGCACATCCGTCATGGGAGTTTCGATGAATCCTGGAGCCACCGCGTTGCAGGTAATGTTGCGCGACGCGAGTTCACGCGCGATAGCCATGGTCAGGCCGATCAGTCCGGCCTTCGAGGCGGAGTAGTTCGCCTGCCCCGCCTGCCCCATCTGGCCGAAGATGCTGGTGATATTAATGATGCGTCCGTAGCGTTGCTTCAGCATGGAGACGGAGACCTGCTGGATGCAGAGATAGGCGCTGGTGAGATTGGTTTGCAGTACGGCGTCCCAGTCGGCGCGCTTCATGCGCATGACGAGCTGATCGCGGGTGATGCCAGCGTTGTTGACCAGGATGTCGATCTTGCCGAACTGCGCTGTGGCCGCTTTGATGGCGGCCTTGACCTGTTCTTCGTCGGTGACGTCGAGGGCGAAAGCAGCCGCCTTGCCACCCGAGGCAGTGATCTCGCTCGCCAGTTCGTTCAGTTTCTCCTGATTGCGCGCGGCGACGGCAACCGCCGCGCCGTTTGCGGCGAGCTTCAGTGCGCAGGCTCGTCCAATACCTTGCGACGCTCCTGTGACGAACGCTACGCGTCCGGAAAGGGACATGAGATTCTCCAGAGTTTGCCTCGAGTCTCGGTTAAGAAGTCTTAACGGCAGAACGTGGCATTATACCCGCCGCTGCTTCGATTGGGCGCGCCGTTGAACGTATCCCACACAAGTGCCGGTATCACTTCTCTAACGATTGCGAATTGTCCTTCCCGCGATTAACATTCGAATACTCCCATGCCTCAACCTGTGACCAGTGAAGTGATTGCCGTGCTTGAGCCCTCCAACCAGAAATCGTGCGCGTCTGATTCGGTTTCCGCCGGTCCCGGGCACCGCTCGACGCAGAGGGCTTCGGCTGCGGAGGGCGCCGTGGCTCCGGAGGATTTGCGCCCCGAAGCGCCTTCCACCGAAGTCTTCGCGGTCTATGGCGTTGAGCCGGAAATCCAGGCCTATGCCATGGCGAAGTATTCGCGCTCGTCGCTGTCGATGAAGGAGTCGTTGCGCGAGATCAGCACGCAGAAGGCTGAGAAGTTTCTCAACACTTTTTACTTCCAGTATGGTCACCGCTCGATTGCCGACCTGGCGCACATCGCGCTGGCGGTCGAGAGGCTATCGATTCTTGCGGCGATTGAGTTGGCGGATGAGCAGCGCTGGGATGGTCAGGAACGCTCAACCCGCTATCAGGACTTCAAGAAGAGCGGCTACTACGTTCCCGATTTCGGCACCGATGACGAAGCGCTTAAGCTTTACCGTGAAACTTTGGATTTTCTTTTCGCTGAGTACGAAGAGCTCTCGGCGCACATGACGCAGCACCTGATCAGCATCACGCCCAAGCCTGCCGAGATGAAGCAGGAGGCCTACGAACGTACTCTAAAAGCGCGGGCTTTCGATATCACCCGCTACCTGCTGCCGCTGGCTACGAATACTTCGCTGGGGGAGATCGTCAACGCGCGGACTTTAGAGACCCAGGTGGCGCATCTGCTCTCGCACACGCATAAGGAAGTGCGAGTTCTCGGCGAGTCGTTGAAGAAGGCGGCAACTTCTGCGGCTTACAACCTGAACGCGGAATCTTTGCGCGACTTGGTGGAGGAGATTCGGAAGGTCAGTCCGGACCTGGGGGCACGGGCCGAGCAGGAATTGCTGCACGAAGTTCGAGTCGCACCCACGTTGGTGAAGTATGCCGACCCGAATCCTTACGAGATGGAAACGCGGCGGGAGTTGAGGCAGGCTGCACGCGAGCTGATGAAGACCGAACCAGTCGCGCCATCGAAAGCGGAAGTCGACCTGCTCGACGAGGAGCCGCTGGAAGTTGAGATCGCGACCACTTTGCTTTACGAGCACTGCCACCATTCTTACCGGCAGGTCCGGCAGGCGCTACAGGTTTCGGGTGAGAGATACCGGCGCGAAATCATCGACCTCGGCCTGCGGCATCGCGGCAAGCACGACGAAATGCTGCGCGGCTTCCGCGCCGGGCAGCAGTTCCGCTTCGACATTTTGATGGATACGGGCGGCTTCCGCGACATGCACCGTCACCGCCGCTGCATTCAGGTGATGCAGGGGTTCACCACACAACACGGTTACGAGATGCTGCTCGATGTGGAAGATGCCGGCATGCGTGGCCGTTTTGATGCAGCGATGCGCCGCACGCAAACGGCAGTCGAGAAGCTGGCCGCGCGCAATACGCCCGAGGCGGAAGAGAGTTCGCAATACGCCATTCCGCTGGCCTATCGCAAGCGCGCCCTGTTCAAGATGGACTTCGCCGAGGCTGTCTACATCTCCGAGCTGCGCACCACGCCGGCGGGGCATGTTTCCTACCGCAACGTGGCCTATGCGATGTATGAGGCCGTGGCGCGGAAGTATCCGGCGCTGGCCAAGTACTTTCGCGTGCACGATGTGACGGCGCCGGTGGATTTGCTGCAAAGGTAGGACGTCCAGATGGAACGATTGAGGTCCACTAGTTCAGTTCCAACTCGACCTCTCCGTGAAGAAGAGATTGAGCTTATTTCCTCGCTAATCCGCCGAACGGCCAATGGTGAGAACTTTCAGAGTGTTCTTCAATCGTCTCGTGTCATGGACATGAAGGACGGAAACATGGGAAGCATTCGCTTCGCAAAGGATGAACGTCGAATCATGGGGAAGATCTTAGCTGAAGCCCAATATAATATACGGATGAGGATGGGGTCCTCGTGAGCGTTGCCATCAACGCTGACAATAAGGGCGATCTGTTTGAAGTTGATTTTTGGAAGGTAGATTTCTCACCACTGAAACGCTATCCCAGGCCATCGGATCTTCGCGCCGACGCATCTTCGACCAGCGATTTGTAGCAACCTCTAGATTTATCTTGATTCCACCAGCCCGGCCAGCTAGAATTCTACCGAGAGCCACCAATGCCCCGTTCTGTCAAAATCGCCCCGGAAATCGACGCCAAGCTTTATCAAGAACTCGTCTCCGTGGCCAAGGAGAATGGGCAGTCGCAGCGGTTTGTGCTGGAGCGGGCACTGGAGCATTACCTCCACAACGTGGTCCCTTCACAGCGCATGGTGAGGCCTGAGGTGATGGCCGCGTACCGTCGCTCCAGCGAAAAGTATCGTGAGTTGTACAAGAAGCTAGCCAAGTAAATGGCCGAGCGCCTCTACCTGACTGTCGCTGAAGTCCTGGCCATTCACCACAATCAGATTGAGGAATACGGAGGCGCGCACGGTCTGCGCGATCAGGGCGCGCTTGAGGCCGCGGTTTTCCGTCCCCAGACAGGTTACTACAACGATCTGAGCGAAGAAGCGGCCGCGCTGCTGGAGTCGCTGGTCAACAATCATGCCTTTGTGGACGGCAACAAACGCGTCGGGTTTGCGGTGATGCACACGTTTCTGCTGATGAACAGATTCGATCTCGATGTGAGCAGCAACGCCGCTTTCGAATTCATGATTGGAGCAATGGAAAAAGGTAAGTTTCGCTTCGCTTTGATTCAAGAGTGGATCGCAGCCCACATCGTTCCCCTTCGTGGATAGATTTCGCGGGTGAAGGCGCCCGCGCCACACGACTCACTGCCCATTTCGGAACGATTTCCACTGTTTATTATTAAGATTCGCCTTTTCTTCGCTTCAATCTGTATGTATAATCCGGCCAGATTAGTTTTGCATTCTTAAAGGAGCCACACTCCCATGGCGGATGAACGCGGCAAGGCAATTGAGTTGGCGGTTGCGCAGATTGAAAAGCAGTTTGGCAAAGGGTCGATCATGCGGTTGGGGTCGAAGGAAGCGATCGTCCCCATCTCGGTGATCTCGACCGGAGCCATCTCGTTCGACGCGGCGCTGGGCGTGGGCGGCTTTCCCCGCGGGCGCGTTGTTGAAGTCTTTGGTCCGGAATCTTCCGGCAAGACCACCATCACTCTGCAGGTGATTGCTGAGGCGCAGAAGACCGGCGGCATGGCTGCCTTTGTGGATGCCGAGCACGCGCTTGATCCGGGCTACGCCAAGAAACTGGGCGTCGATGTGGACAACCTGCTGGTTTCGCAGCCGGACTATGGCGAGCAGGCGCTCGAGATCACGGAAGCGCTGGTGCGCTCGAACGCCATCGACGTGCTGGTAGTCGATTCCGTGGCGGCACTCGTACCCAAGGCCGAACTCGACGGCGAAATGGGAGACAGCCACATGGGCTTGCAGGCGCGACTGATGTCGCAGGCGCTGCGCAAGCTGACAGGAACGGTTTCCAAGTCGCGCACCTGCCTGATCTTCATTAATCAAATCCGAGAGAAAATCGGGGTTATGTTTGGCAATCCGGAAACCACGACGGGCGGCCGCGCCCTGAAGTTTTACTCGTCAGTCCGTGTGGATATCCGGCGCATCGCAGCCATTAAAGATGGCGATGTCGTAACCGGCTCGCGCACCCGCGTGAAAGTGGTGAAGAACAAAGTGGCCGCGCCGTTCCGCGAGGCCGAGTTCGACATTCTCTATGGCGAAGGCATTTCGCGCGAAGGCGACCTGATCGATCTCGCGGTGAACAACAACATTCTCGAAAAGTCTGGATCGTGGTTCAGTTACAAAGGCGAGCGCATCGGCCAGGGCCGCGAAAACGCCCGCCAGTTCCTCAAAGACAACAAAGACACCATGGCCAAGCTTGATAACGAAGTGCGCAGAGCGCTGGGATTGATTGCAACTCCCGCGCAGGCGCAACCGGCTGCCACGGCCGGGCAGGTTCCGCCGCAGACTCAAAGTGCACGAGTCACGACCATGCCGAGTGTTGCTCCCGAGCCGGCCAGGGTACCGGTGGCGGCAAAGCGTTAGAGAGCATCGTGTGGAGCGGGCACTCCTGCCCGCTTGCCGGCAGCGCCTAAAAGGCTCGCGGGCAAGAGTGCCCGCGCCACACGAGCTTTCCCGACCACAGCAGCCCCAATTGCCATCCCCACTCCCGCCCGCATAGAATCTTCTATTCAGCCCCGCCTGTTTCTGTGAGGACGATTGAACAAGGGCATCGCGATCTATCCCGGCTCGTTTGATCCGCCCACTAACGGGCACCTCGATCTGATGGAGCGGGGGGCCAAGATTTTCGAGGAGTTGGTGGTCGCGATCCTGCGCAACTCGGAGAAGAGCCCGATGTTCAGCGTGGCCGAGCGACTGGAGATGCTGCGGGCGCTCACGGGGCATCTGAAGAATGTCCGCATCGATACTTTTGACGGGCTGATGGTTGAGTACGCGAAATCGCTGGAGGCGACGTGCATCCTGCGCGGCATCCGGGCCATCAGCGATTACGAGTATGAGTTACAGATGGCGCTGATGAACCGCAAGCTCGAGCCCACGCTCGAGACTGTCTTCATGATGCCGGCCGACAAATATTCCTACGTCAGCTCGCGGCTGGTGCGGGAAGTGGCGCAGGCGGGCGGGCCGGTGAAAGGATTGGTCCCAGAAATAGTCGAGCAAAAGTTGCGCGAAAAACTCGACCCGGCCTACAAGCTGCGGGACGCGCGGCAAATCGAAGTTCTGAGCAAAAGAGAATCAGACAAACAAAAGAGGAAGAAGAAGTCATGACCACGGCAACCAGCGAAGCTCTGAAGCTCACCGACCGCATCAACCGCATCGAACCTTCCGCCACCATGGCGGTGGTGGCCGAGGCTGACAAGCTGCGCGCGCAGGGCATCGACGTGGTGGATTTCGGCGCGGGCGAGCCGCATTTCTCGACTCCTCAGCACATCAAGGACGCAGCCATCGCCGCGATTCAGGGCAACTTCACCAAGTACACGGCGGTGCCGGGCACACCCGAGTTGCGCGACGCGATCGCGCATCGTCATGCAGTCGATTTCGATTCTGATTACCGCCGCGAAGAAGTTATCGCCTCAACCGGAGGCAAGAATGCGTTGTTCAACGCGATTCAGGTGCTAGTCGATCATGGCGACGAGGTGATTTTGCCGGTGCCCTACTGGGTTTCGTTCAAAGACATTGTGCGCTATGCGGGCGGCCACAACGTATTGCTGGAGACGGACGAGTCGCAGGGCTTCCGAGTTACGGCGGAGATGGTTGCCAGGCTGATTACGCCGCGGACCAAGGTCATCATCCTGAATTCGCCCTCGAATCCCTCGGGCGCGGTGATGAGCGCTGAGGGTTTGACGGAAGTTGTTCGTCTGGCGCACGAGCGTGGAATCTGGGTGCTTTCCGACGAGTGCTATGTCTACCTGAATTACACAGGCAGAAATTTTTCCGTGGGATCGCTGCGTGAATACAAAGAGCGCATCGTGGTGCTCGGGTCGCTTTCGAAAACTTACGCCATGACGGGCTGGCGGCTGGGTTACGCGCTCGGTCCGGCGGCGTTGGTGAGCGCGATGTCGAAGTTGCAGAGCCAGTCCACCTCGAATCCAACTTCGATTGTGCAGAAAGCGGCCGTCGCGGCGCTGACGGGACCGCAGGAGTGCGTCGAACAAATGCGCCGCGAATACATCGAACTGCGCGACCACGTGGTGAAAGGCTTGCGCTCGATCCCGGGCGTGACCTGCACGCTGCCCCAAGGCGCTTTCTATGCCTATCCGAACATTTCCGCATTTCTGGGGCGCGGCGGCGTGAAGTCGGCCTCAGACGTGGCAGGGAGGTTGCTCCGCGAAGCGCACGTGGCCACCGTGCCGGGAGAAGGATTCGGCACCGGCGACCACATTCGCGTCTCCTACGCAACTTCGAAAGCGGAGTTGGATCGCGGGTTGGAACGCATGCGGAAGTTCTTCGCTGCGCTGTAGCCGCGGGTTTCATGGGAAATCTATATCCACTCTTGATGCTCCCCGCCTTCGATCCGCGCCCGTGGGGCACGCACGATCTGTCGCCGATTTATCCCAATCGCCCGTTCGAGGAAAAGATTGGCGAAGCGTGGCTCACCGGCGACGATTGCAAGATCGCCAACGGGCCGCTCACCCGTCAAACGCTGGCGCAAGTCAGCGAAAAACATCAGCGGGAGCTTGTAGGTGACGCCGCTCGCGATGCCCGGCGCTTCCCCCTGCTGCTGAAGTTTCTCTTCCCGCATGAGAAACTCTCGGTGCAGGTTCATCCCGACGACGAGCAAGCTCGCCGCGTCGGTCAACCCTGGGGCAAGACCGAGTGCTGGTACGTGGCCCATGCAAAGTCCGGAGCGCAAATCGCTTTGGGATTGAAACCGGGAGTGACCGTTAGACAATTGGAAGACGCGATCCATGAGAAGCGCGCCGAAGAGGTGCTGAACTGGCTCAACGTTTACACCGGTGACATGATTTATGTTGCCGGAGGCACCGTGCACACGTTGGGGCCAGGTTCGGTGATTGTCGAAACGCAACAGCAGTCGGATACGACGTACCGCCTGTATGATTACGGACGGCCGCGCGAGCTGCACTTGAAAGAGGGTTTGGCTGCGGTGAAGCTGAACGTTGCGTCTGGGAAAGTGGTAAGGCCGGCTCCGTCGCAGGCACCTGACGGCCACAATCGCCTGGCCCCGCTGGTGGCTGCCCCTTATTTCGTGGTCGACATGTTTGAAATGAAAGACGTCCAGGAGTTAAGCACCCGCGACGATTCCGGCAAGAGTTCGGCGCAGATCCTGGTGGCGCTGGAGGGATTCGGAGTAATCGAATCGCCGGGAGCGGAGCCGGTAGCTCTAGCGAAGGGTGACGCGGTGGTCGTTCCGGCGTCGGTTGAGGAATTTACCGTGCGGCCGCAGTGGACGCTGGAGTTTATTAGGGCGCGCGTTCCAGGGGCAGCGCTGCCCGAGCCGGCAACACGAATGTAGCGGGCGGAATCAAACAATTTGGCTAAGAACTCAAACTTTTATCCTGTGATCCTCGCCGGCGGACGCGGCACTCGTTTCTGGCCTTTGAGCCGGAAGAAGCGCGCCAAGCAATTGCTGGCGCTCGACGGCAAGCAGACCATGATTCAGCAGACCGTGGCGCGGCTGCTGCCGCTGGCCTCGCCGAAGCGATTCTGGATTATCACCAACGACGATCTCCGTCCCGCGATCTTGAAGCAGCTTCCCAGGTTGCCGAAGCTGCAGGTGCTCGCCGAGCCGTTGGGGCGCAACACCGCGCCGGCAATCGGCCTCGCCGCATTTCTTCTGTTGCGCAAAAATCCCGATGCGGTCATCGGAATGTTCCCTTCCGACCATGTGATCGCCGACGAAAAGAGCTATCGCGCGATCATCGAACGCGGGGTCGAGATCGCGGCTTCCGGAGAAAACATTGTGGTCCTCGGCATCAGGCCGAATCGCGCGGAAACGGGATACGGCTATATTGAGGCGGGCAGCATATTCGACGGCGACGCTCTTCGCGTGCGGCGTTTCACCGAAAAGCCCGATGCGGGAAAGGCTGCGGCATTTGTGGCTGCGGGGAATTATTTCTGGAACAGTGGGATGTTTTTGTGGAGCGCTCGCACGCTGGCCAACGCCCTGCGCGAGCACCTGCCGAAAACCGCTTCCCTGCTCGAAGAAATCGCCGCCGCTTTCGGCACCCGCAAATTTGCAACAACTTTTCGCAGGCTGTATCCCAAGTGCGAGAACATCAGCATTGACTACGCGGTGCTGGAACCACGTTCGGCGAAAGGCGAGCAGGCGGGAAACATCTTCTGCCTGCCTGCCGAGTTCGGTTGGAACGACCTGGGTTCCTGGACCGCGCTGCACGAGCATCACACGGCGAAGAGTAGTCCGGCTGAAGGTAATCTGATCCAAGGGGCAGGCGTATTCGTTCTGAACGCGCACGGTAATTATGTGCACGCACCGGGCAAGTTCGTCGCGACCATTGGAGTCAGCGATCTTGTGGTGGTCGAAACCCCGGACGCTTTGTTGATCACGACCCGCCAGCATGCGCAAGATGTGGGTAAAGTGGTGAAATATCTGGACGAGAAGAAGCTGCACAAACTGGTGTAAGAAAGTGGTCAGTGGCTAGTTATCGGTGGCCAGTAAAAACCGCGATCTTCTGACCGCTGGACACTGACCACTCACCACTGAATTTCCATGGCTCAAGAAATCAAGTTCGGAACCGACGGCTGGCGCGGCATTATCGCCGACGACTTCACCTTCGACAACGTGCGCCGCGTCGCCGGCGCAATTGCTTCTTATGTTTTGAAGTACGAGGACGCCCAGCGCGGAGTCTTCGTCGCCTATGACACGCGGTTCGCCTCGCACACCTTCGCGGAGGTGGCTGCGAAAGTTATTGCCGCAGCGGGCATCCCCGTGAAACTGGCGAACGATTACACTCCCACTCCGGCCGTGTCTTTTGCGGTAAAAGGCAGAGGTGGTGCCGGCGGAGTAATGATCACCTCCAGCCACAATCCGTGGAACTGGAACGGAGTTAAGTTCAAAGGAAGCTTCGGCGGGTCGGCCACGCCCGCGATCATGAAAAGAATTGAAGAAGAGTTGGGCGCAGGGGCGATGCCGAAAGGCTCAAAAGCGGCCATCGAAGTAACCGACCTCAAGACCCCATACATCGCCGCAGTCTGCCGTTTTGCCGACATGGATCTGATCGGCAAAACCAAACTCAAGTTTGCGATTGACTCGATGTATGGCTCGGGTCGAGGAATTCTTGCAGGAATCTTTCAGGATCGCGGGGTTCGGCATATCGCGATCCGGCAGGAAGTGAACCCGCTTTTTCCTGATATCAATCCCGAGCCCATCGAGCCGAACATCGCTCTTCTGCAGCAAACGGTGGTCAAAGAGAAGTGCGACGCCGGTTTGGCCACTGACGGCGACGCCGATCGCATCGGCGCGGTAGCCGAAGATGGCAGCTTCGTGGACTCGCACAAGATATTCTGCGTGCTGCTGTACTGGCTGCTGGAGCGCAAGAAATGGTCCGGCGACGTGGTGCGCGCCTTCAATACCACGCGCATGCTCGACCGCATTACCGCCAAATACGGTCGCAAACTCTACGAAACGCAGATTGGATTCAAGTACATCGCCGATCTCATGATGGAGCATAACATTCTGATCGGCGGCGAGGAATCGGGCGGCATCGGCTACTCACGTTTTCTGCCCGAGCGCGATGGCATCCTGAATAGCCTGCTGCTGGCCAACGTCATGGCCGAGGAAGGCAAGCCGCTCGGCCAACTGGTTGCAGACCTGCAACGTGAGTTCGGCCCGCACTATTACGGCAGGCGCGATCTGCATATTCCTGAAGAGATCAAACAGAATGCGATTCAGAGGGCTCGCGCCGAAAGCACGCAGAGCCTTGGACGCTATCGCGTGCTGAAGAAGGAGAATCTCGACGGGATCAAGTTTTTTCTCGATGCGCCGACGAATGGCAATGGAGCGGATGCGTGGATCCTCTTCCGCGCTTCGGGAACGGAGCCGCTGCTGCGCGTCTACGCTGAAGCTGCGTCTCCGGAGTTGGTCAACGAAATCCTGACAGCTGCGGAGAGTTTTGTTAAGAACTAAGACAGGCAGTTGGCGGGTTCAGTCGGGCACGAAACGCCACATTTGGCGCGCATTAGACGGGCCGGTAATGCGATACTTCTAACCAGCATGACCATCGTCGGAAGCCCAACCACGACTCAAGACGACTCTCCGGAGGCGCGCCGTTACAATCGGATTCGCCGCTGGCTGGGGATCGCCGACTTTGCCGTGGGTTCCGCTTTCCTGATTGTTTTGCTGGTCGCGGGTTGGTCGAGTTGGCTGCGCGATCTTGCCGACAAATGTGGATTTCACTACTACACGCTGGCCGTTTTTATTTATTTATTCTTCCTGCTCCTGATCGGCAAGGTGCTCGGCCTGGGGCTTGACTACTATGGATTCCGGCTGGAGCGAAGGTTTCAACTCTCTACGCAAAAAGTCCGCTCGTGGCTGTGGGATGAAGTTAAGGGCTTTCTGGTTGAGCTCGTTCTGGCTGGGATCGTGGTCGAGTTGCTGTATTTCATGATTCGCCAATCCCCGCAGCATTGGTGGCTGATTACCTGGGCACTGTTCATGGTCCTATTCATCGTATTGGCGCAGCTTGCTCCGGTGGTGCTGTTCCCGATCTTCTACAAATTCGAGCCGCTGGATAATGAAGACCTGCGGCGGCGGCTGATTCAGCTGAGCGAGCACTCGGGTACGCGCGTCCGCGGAGTCTATCGTTGGAAGCTTTCAGAAAAGAGCAAGAAAGCGAATGCGGCTCTCACCGGGCTCGGCAGCACGCGGCGGATCATCCTGGCCGATACTCTGCTCGATAATTACGCTCCCGAGGAAATCGAGGCGGTCCTCGCCCATGAACTTGGGCACCAGGTTCACCGGCACATTCTGAAGAGCATTGCGGTTCAGGCTGGAACCACACTGCTCGGTTTCTGGGTAGCGAACTGGGTGCTTCACTACGCGGTCGATCATCACATATTCGAGGAACTCTCCGATTTCGCCAATCTGCCCTTGCTGGCTCTTACCGCCATCGCACTTTCGCTGCTGCTGATGCCGGCACTCAATGCTTACTCGCGCTACAACGAGCGGCAGGCCGACCGCTATGCCTTTGAATCCATTGCCAGCGTTGAGCCTTTCATTTCATCGATGAACAAACTGGCGCAGCAGAACCTGGCAGAGCGCACGCCGTCGAAGTGGGTGGAGTTGTTGTTTCATTCGCATCCGTCGATCGCGAAGCGCGTCGCGGCAGCGGAGGCCTGGGGCCGCACGCAAAACCCGGTCCCTCAGGCATAAAAGGCTGAATCCTTCTTCTGCTGAATCAGGTGATCACCGCCCGCGCAGAATTTCTGCCACGCGCTGCAGATCCTCTTCCGTATCTACGCCCACGGAGTCATAAGGCGTTTCGCCCACGTAGATATCGATTCCGTTTTCGAGGAAACGAAGCTGTTCCAGCCGCTCACTTTTTTCGAGCGCAGATTCCGGCCGACTTACAAACAGATCGAGCGCGGGTTTCCGGTAGGCATAGAGGCCGAGGTGCTTAAAGTAGCGTGGCTGGGCACCGTCCCGGTCGAAGGGAATCGTAGCCCGGGAAAAATAGAGAGCGCGGCCTCCCGGAGCGGCAACAACTTTCACCGCGTTGGGGTTAGAGATCTCTTCCGGTGGGCAGAGAGTCTTCACGGTTCCTACCCGGACTGCCGGGTCGTTCATCACCTCAAGCAGCGTGCTAATTTGTTCGGGCCGCACCAGCGGTTCATCGCCTTGCACGTTGACGTATACCTCCGCGGTAATTGAGTTCGACACTTCATGCACGCGCTCGGTGCCGCTGCGGTGAGTGGACGAAGTCATCTGCGCCTTCCAGCCATGCTTCAGGCAGGACTCCAGAATCTCCGCGGAATCCGTAGCCACAATCACGTCGGAGAGAAGCGGCGACAAACGGACGGCTTCGTACACCCAACCCACCAGCGGCTTTCCGGCGATCTCGCGCAGCATCTTGCGCGGCAGACGGGTGGACGCTAGGCGGGCGGGAATTACGGCTATGGCTTTCATGTGAGGACTAGTTTCCGGTTTCCTGACGGAACTGGCAAGTAGTTCACCAAGACCTCCCCAAGCCTTTGGCCTGTCTGGAGATAGCAGCGAAAACTCCTCTGAATTGACCCGGTCCGACCGCAACCAATGTGCCCCGAAAATACCTTATATGGGGGATTACGAACTACCCGCGGAACCCGCATTCTCATACTGCGTTACCGGGCACACGCAAACGCCAGCAGGCTTTTGCGAAGGAGGATGCCATGTCAAGGAAACCAATCGTCCGGCGGTTGCGGGTCTCCTCGGAATTCACTTGCTCCCGCTGTGGGGGCCGTGAAGCATACAGCTGTCAGGAGCAAAGCACGTTCGAACGTTATCTCTTGAACGCGGTGATGGTACGACGCATACGCTGCTGCGACTGCGATGGCCTTTGCTACGCTTTTCCGGTGCGGCTGGATGGCCCCGTTCTGGCCGGAACCGAGAGAACTGCACTTGTGGCGCGAGCCGCATAGGACAGCAATAGAGAACGCAATTCTCGCATCACACTGGCGCGGTTGCCGCCTCAGCCCTCCCACTCCGCTGGGCGTTGTTCCGTGTCCTGAAGAATCTTGGTGCTTCGCATCTTTCCGCTACGGCTTGTGACTGGCATTGAACCTCAGACTTCTTTGCCCTCGCGCAGAACAGTCGTGTAATATTTGATGTGAAATGTCCCGTACGATCCGTGGACCGAACCGGTCTGAAATCGTGCCGTCGAGGACATCCTCAGTTCGTCGGGCGGCGTAGCTCAGGTGGCTAGAGCGACGGTCTCATAATCCGTAGGTCCGTGGTTCGAGTCCACGCGCCGCCACCAATCCTTTTAAAGACAAGACAGCCGGCCGTTTCCGGTGCGTGACCGAATACCACGGCCGGCCGGCGACTTCCACGTAGCTATTGCTGAGGTGGTGGGCCCGGCTGGCCGGAGCCGCCGTCGCCGTGACGGTTCTGCATCCATTGCTCACGCTTGGCCTGCATTTCATCCCATTTCTTCTGCTGGGTAGAGTCGAGCAGCGCGCGAACTTGCGTGTCGGCGTTCTTGTGGATCTCCATCATTTTAGTGCGGCGATCCTCCTGCGAGAGAGAAGAGTCCTGGTGCAGGCTCTCCATCTGGGAGTGTGCGGACTGGTAGATGTCCAAGACTTTGGTCTGCTGATCCGAAGTGAGCTTGAGTTGTTTGGTCAGTTCCTTGGTGCGCTCGGCGGGATCGGGCGGGCCGTGGCGGCGCATACCGTTATCTTGTGAAGGCGAAGACTGTTGATCATTGGACTGGCTATCCTGGGCCGCCGCGAAGGGTGCGGCAATCCAAACGAGGCTGGCTGTGACAAGAACGAGCAGGAATTGCTTGAGCATTTGGGGGATCTCCTTTTCAAAGCGATGTAGCTACACCTATGAATGGAATTATGAACCGAAAGTTGCGCAAGAAAACAGGATTCGGACAATCTTTGCATAACTTTACGAAGCGCGGCTTCGATTTGGGATCGCCGAAAAATGCCACAAAATTTTACAGTTCAGAGCTAGGGCGAGCGGTATGATCCGGAGAAGACGGCACCGAACGTCTGCGCGATGCTATGAGGAGTTCCAGCCTTCGCTTTCTGATTACTCCAGTGATGACGGGCAGGTCGCGCCCTGAGTTTGTCTTGCAGGTCCTGCTCCTTTTTCACTTGGTTGTGTTTCATCCGCATCTGCGGGCGCAAGCTGTCGGCCAACCTGCCACTCTCACGGCCGGAGTGCGAGCTATTCACGGCGTGGTGAAATCGGGAAATATGCCGATACCCGGCGCCGGTGTTTCAGCGGCCAACGCGGCCACTAAGGAACAAGTCAACACCTGGACTGATGTCGATGGAACTTTCTGGTTGCGGATTCCCGCCGATGGGCACTATACCGTGCAGGTGCAAATGGCGGCCTTTGCCGGCAGCTCGCAGGAAGTAGTGTTGGACGAAACTCACTCGGACGCGCAGGCCAATTTTGAACTGGTTCTTCTGTCGCGGTCACGCGAGACCCATACGGAACAGCAGCGGCGGCCGACGGCCAGTGGACGCGGTTTTCAGAGTCTTTCCGTGTTTCAGAGTGGAGCGGGGCAGGATACGACCGGCGGTTCGATGGGTGATGTAGTTCCTTCTGGCATGCCCGTTCCGGGGATCGCGCCGGACAGTGCAACCGAGTCCGTAGCGGTCTCGGGCAACAATACTTCCAGTTCATTCAATGCTATGAGCGCTGACGAAATGCAGCAGCGCTTCAACGATGCGCGTCAACAAGGCGGCGGATTCGGTGGAGGACTTGGCGGTCCCGGTGGGGGAGGATTCGGTGGGGGAGGATTCGGTGGCGGAGGCTTTGGCCGGCGGGGGTTTGACATCAATCGCCCGCACGGCTCGTTATATTACGGCGTTGGCGATTCGGCCCTGAACGCGTCGCCATTCTCGCTCACGGGCCAGCCCACGGAGAAACCTCCGTACTTGCAAAACAGTTTCGGCGGTTCTGTGGGTGGACCGCTGAACATTCCCCACGTCTACCACGGCGGGACCAAGACTTTTTATTTCATCAACTACAACGGCAAGCGCGCGGAAAATCCTTTCGATCAGTTTTCGACAGTGCCGACGACGTTGGAGCGGACCGGATGCTTCGCCCAGAACCAGCAAGTTTGCAATTCACCAGCCACCGGAGGACAAGCGATAGAGATTTACAATCCTGCGACGAACGCCCTTTACCCCGGTGACCAGATTCCACAAATCAACCCGGTGGCGCAAGGGTTGTTGCAATATATCCCGTTGCCGAACTTGTCGGGCAATCTCCAAAATTTTCACTACGTGACCTCCGCCAACAGCGACAGCGATGATCTGAACATTCGCGTGAATCACACCTTTGGCGCAGCACCTGCGCCGGGCGGACGCCGGGGCGGCGGAGGACGCAACTCTCCTCGCAACAGCCTGCAGGTAGGCTTCCACTACCACGGATCGAGCACTGACTTGACGAATCCGTTTCCAAAAGTGGGCGGCAACTCAACAGTTCGCAGCTTCGATGTTCCGGTCTCTTACACGCGCAGCATCGGAAAGCTGACCAACATTGTTCGCTTGGACTTCAACCGCAGCCGTACGCGCACGCAGAATCTCTACGCTTTCAACAACGACGTTACGAGCACACTGGGAATCACGGGAGTTTCGCAGAATCCGTTCGACTGGGGCCTGCCGAATCTTTCGTTTACCAACTTCGCCAGTCTCCAGGACACGACTCCGCAGCTGACCCGGCCCCAGACTTACACATTTTCCGACAATGTGATCTGGAATCATGGCAAGCACACCTGGCGCTGGGGCGGAGATTTCCGGCGCGTGCAGGTGAATACGGAAACCGACGGCAATCCGCGCGGGTCGTTTGTTTTCACCGGCCTCAACACGTCGGAGATAGTTGGCGGCCAGGCCGTGGCCGGAACAGGATACGACTTCGCCGATTTCCTGCTCGGATTGCCGCAGCAAACTTCCGAGCAGTTTGGAGAGAGCGACCACGGTAACCACTTCCGCGGCAACTTCTGGGATTTATACGTGCAGGATGAGTGGAAGATGCGCGGAAACCTCACACTCAATCTCGGGGTGCGCTACGAATACGTTTCTCCCTTCACCGAGGTGAACAATCTGATTGCGAACCTCGATCTTTCTCCCGGAGTGCTGAATCCCGCGCTGCCGCTGGGCGCGACGCCTGTGGTTCCGATCGAGCCGGGGCAAGCGGGACCGTACAACGGCCCCCTGCCAGCGAGCCTGGTGCGGCCCGATCGCAACAACTTTGCGCCTCGGATCGGCTTTGCGTGGAAACCGTTTTCCAAAACGGTGGTGCGCGGGGGATATGGCATCAACTACAACACCGGCGCGTATCAGGGCATCGCGCAGCAACTTGCTTTGCAGCCGCCGTTCTCCGTCGCGGCTACGAACATTGAGCCATTGCCTCCAGCATACCCTCCAGCGATAACGCTGCAGAATGGATTTCCGCCTGTCACCGGCGTCACCAACGATTACGCGGTGAATCCGAATTACCGGCTGGGTTACGTGCAGATTCGCAATCTTGATATTCAACAGCAGATTCGCCCCACCCTGCTGCTCAATATTGACTACACCGGAACCAAGGGAACGGACCTGGACATTCTGGAAGCGCCGAATCGAACCGCCAGCGGGATTCGTATTCCCCTGGTCGATGCCTTCACCTACGAAAGCTCAGTAGCCGACTCGGAGGCCAACGCGGGTTCAGTGCGGCTGCGCAAACGGTTGGCGAAGGGTTATTCGATCGGCGGCACCTATACATTTTCCAAGTCGCTGGATGATGCATCTTCCATCGGCGCGGGAGCCACCTCGGGGGCAAACACGCCCGGCCTCGGCGCGGGTGGTACGGGCGCGGCCGGCGCCGGCGCTTCGTCAGGTGGCGGCGCGGCCAACGTCGCGCAGAATCCTTTCGATCTGTCGGCCGAGCGCGGGCTTTCCAGCTTCAACCAGACCCATAAATTCACCGCGGACTATCTAGTGGAGCTGCCGTTTGGCCACGACAAGCGTTGGCTCACCGGAAACACTCCGGCGCGTGCCATTTTCGGCGACTGGCAATGGAGTGGTGATTGGACAATCGCATCTGGCCTGCCATTTACGCCGCGATTCCTGGGCGCCGTCTGCGACGTGAACGGCGGGACAAATGGCACCTTGCGGCCCGAATTGGTTCCCGGACAATCGATCTTCCTGCCGAGTCGATCCATCGGCGAGTGGTTCAACACGGGCGCATTTGTTAACACTCCGCCTTGCGGAAGTTACGGCAACGCGCGCCGCAACAGTATCATCGGGCCCGGCAGCAAGGTGTTCGACATGGCATTCACGAAAATCGTTCCATTGAAGGAATCGCGCGTACTCGAGTTCCGGGCGCAGGCTACCAACATTTTCAATATCGCAAACTATTCCTCGATTGATACCACTGTGAACTCACCCACCTTCGGCCGGGTTACGGCAGTTGGTGCCATGCGGCAATTCACGATTACCTCACGGTTTCGTTTCTGAGGAGGATACAGCTGAGGGAGACGCTCGAAGAGGATCATATGACTTTCACGCCAAACCGTTTCGCCGATAAGTTTGCAGCGGCGTTGCTGGTGCTGGTGCTGCTCTGCACTGCATTGCCTTCGCAGCAGCAGCAAGAATACGTGTTTCGCGTGCAATCGGATCTGGTGTTGGTGAACGTGACCGTGCGAGACAAGAACGGAAAGTTTGTAGAGGAATTGAAACCAGAGAACTTCACGATTCTCGAAGACAACAAACCGCAGAAGATTGTGTCGTTTGATGTGGAAAACGTCGATGCCGCGCCAGCCTCGGATGTGGCTCAGGCGAAGCCGCTGCCGGCTTCCGGGCCAGCAACTCTACCGGCTCCGGCGGCAAATGCGGCCGCCCAGTACAAAGACCGGCGTCTGATTGTCTTGTTTTTCGATCTCTCCGCCATGGAGCCGGATGAAATCGACCACGCGGTTACATCCGCGGAACACTACGTCGATACGCAAATGGCGCCGGCGGACCTGGTGTCGATTGTTTCGCTGGGAAGTTCTCTGCTGGTGAATCAGGACTTCACCACGGATCGTGCACTCCTGAAAAAGCAGTTAGACGCATTCAACTCGGGCAGCGGCCAGGGCTTCGAGGAGGGCACCACAGGCACGACCGAGGGTACGCCCGACACCGGCCAGCCCTTTACTGCCGACGATACGGAATACAACATCTTTAATACTGACCGGCGGCTGGAGGCGTTGCGATCAGTGGCGGAGAAGCTGTCCTATGTGCAGCAGAAGAAATCGCTGATTTATTTCTCCAGCGGCATGGATCGTACGGGCATCGAGAATCAATCGGAACTGCGCGCGGCCGTGAATGCGGCAGTGCGTTCCAACCTTGCGATTTACACCATGGACATGCGCGGCCTGCAAGCGCTCGTGGCCGGCGGGGAAGCGCAGAATGCCAGCCTGCGCGGCGTTTCAGCATATTCCGGACAGGCGACACTCAATGCGTTGAATTCCAATTTCACCACGCAGGAAACGCTGGTGACGCTGGCCAGCGATACCGGTGGACGCGCCTTTCTCGACTCCAACGATTTCAGCAAGATTTTCAAGGGCGTGCAGCAGGATACGTCAACCTACTACCTGCTCGGCTATCACAGCACAAACCCCGCGCGGGACGGGCATTACCGCCGCATCGTAGTGAAGATGAACGACAAGGGCAAACTTGCCGGAGTGAAGATCGACTACCGCCGCGGCTACTACGCGCCCGCCGATTACAAGCATGCCACGAGCGACGACAAAGAGCGCCAGCTTGAAGAGGAACTGGCTTCAGAACTGCCGTCGACGGATTTGCCGCTCTATCTCGGCGTCTCCTACTTCCGTCTCGAGGGCAACAAGTTTTTCGTTCCCATGTCGCTGGTCGTGCCGGGATCGCAGATCCCCTTCGTCCGCAGCAGCGACCGCGACAAGGCAACCCTGGATGTGATTGGGATGGTCCTCGACAGTGAGCACCATCCGCTGAACCGATTTCGCGACACCGTGAAACTCGCGGTGAATACCTCGGACGAGGTGCAAAAAAAGAATGTGCAGTATGACACCGGGATGAGCCTGCTCAGCGGCAAGTATCACCTGAAATTTGTGGTACGCGAGAATCAGACCGGCCGCATGGGATCGTTTGAAACCGACATCGAAGTGCCCGACCTGAAGGCGCAGCCGCTGAAGATGAGTTCGGTGGTGCTGGCCAGCCAGATTCAGCCGGTCAAGAAGAGTACGAATCCCAACCCGCTGATTCATGATGGGTCTGAGATCGTCCCGAGCATCACGCACGTATTCTCGGCCACGCAACACCTGCTTCTTTATTACGAGGTGTACGATCCCGCCCAGCCGTCGGCCGCAGATTCCGCACAGGGCGCACAGAACAAGCCCGGCATCCGGCTCTTGACCAACGTCGCCTTCTTTCAGGGCAAATCCAAAACCTACGAGAGTTCGCTGGTGGAGTTGACGGAATTGAATGCGAAAGAGCGGAAGGCCGCCGTTTTCCAACTGGACGTGCCGCTTACGTCCCTCAAACCCGGTTTCTATACCTGCCAGGTGAATGTCATCGATGACGCCGGCGGGCATTTCCTGTTTCCGCGGCTTGCCTTGTTGATCAGGACGGAGCCAAAGATATGAAACTAATGCGACGGAGGAAAGTTTTTACAAACTTTTACCTTTCCTGCGAACAACCAATCCCCGCTCGACAGGGCTCTCACCGCGCAGAAGGAACCCCTGCGTGCGCGGTCTCGACTTCCCTTCCATTAAGTCCTGCCGAGAAAGCAAATTTGTGAAGACCTCGTTCTTAATCCGCGCTCTTAACGTTTGGGGTTTCTTACTCGCCTTCTCCGCCGCAGGTGCCTGGGCGCAATCTGCCCCGGCGGGAACGAGCGACCAACCGGCCTCGACCGCTTCGCAGACGCAACCGGTAGCGACTGTCTCGGTACAGGTCAAGGTGGTGAACGTCCTCGCGACCGTGCGGGATAAGCACGGCAAAATTGTCGACAACCTTACAAAAGATGATTTCACTCTCGCCGAAGACGGTCACCCTCAGACCATCCACTACTTCACCCGCGAGACCGACCTGCCGCTCACACTGGGCCTGCTGGTTGATACCAGCCTGAGCCAGCGCCGGATTCTCGACCAGGAGCGGAGCGCGAGTCACGGCTTCCTCGATCAGATGGTACGCGCCGACACGGACAAGGCCTTCATTATCCAGTTCGATCGTGAGGTCGAACTCCTGCAGGACCTGACTTCTTCACACGAGAAGTTGGAAGCGGCCCTGGGATCGCTGGCAACACCCCAGTTTTCGCGCACCAGCAGCGATCCGCAGACTAACGACCCGCAGAATCAGGATGATCCGCGAGGCCAGGGATCGGGAAGGCATCACATGAGTGGCGGAACGATGCTGTACGACGCAGTGTATCTCGCGTCCAATGAACTGATGAATAAGCAACAGGGCCGCAAGGCGCTAATTGTGCTTTCTGACGGCGTCGACCGAGGCAGCAAAGAGAGCCTGGAGACTGCCATAGAAACGGCCCAAAAGGCAGACACCTCCGTGTATGCGATCCTCTACAAAGATGACGAAGGCTACGGTGACCACCGCAACGGCTTCGGCATGGGCGGCGGAGGTATGGGCCGCCACGGTGGCGGCAGGATGCCGGAAGAGCCACGACCCGACGGCAAGAAAATTCTGACCCGCATCTCGAAAGAGACCGGTGGACGTCTTTTCGAAGTATCGAAGAAACAGCCCGTCGACCAGATCTATTCGCAGATTGAAGAAGAGTTGAGAAACCAGTACAGCCTGGGATACACGCCTGAGCGCGGCGGTGCTCCCGAAGCCGGCTACCACAAGATCCAGCTCACCACGAAGCAAAAAGATCTAGCGGTGCAATCGCGCGAAGGCTATTACGTGGGGCGGTGACCACTTCGGACGCGACTTCTTTCAACGCTGTTGTCGCGCCTATTCGTAGCGCAGGGCCTCGATGGGATCAAGGCGTGAGGCGCGGAGCGCAGGAATCATGCCGCTGATCAATCCGACCACGGTCAGGATGAGTGTGGCCGCGATCAGCGTGCCGGGAGCGATCATCAGGCGGATGTCACCAGCTTCGCCGTTCTTCGCGACAGCACTGTACAGCGTGAGCCTTCCCACGGAAAGCGCGACTGCGTAAGCCAGGATGATTCCCAGCACTCCACCGATAAAAGTGATGGTAAGAGCTTCCGCGAGGAACTGAAGCAGGATGTCTCCGCGGCGCGCGCCCAGCGCCTTCTCCACTCCGATTTCGCGTGTGCGCTGGCTAACAGAGACCAGCATGATGTTCATCAACCCGACGCCCCCAATGCCCAAGGTTAGCGTGCCGATGAAACCCAGCAGAATCTTCAGGCCGATGGTGATGACTTCGAATTGGTGAACCTGTTCCATCAGGTTAAACACGCGCAAGGCGCGGCGATCGCTCTGATTGAATTTGTGCTCGCCCGCCATGACGGCGCGCGCCGCCTGTTCCAGTCGTTCGTACTCCGGGGTCTCGTAGTTGAACCAGATCGAATCGAGGTAATGCGTGTCTTTCAGCTCGCTCATGCTGGTGAAGGGTACGTAGACGACACGGTTGATGTCGTCGTCGCCTTCCTGCATCTTGGCGCTCAGGACGCCGACCACTTCAAAGCTCAAGCCATCGACGCGTATGTGCTCGCCCAGAGCATTTCGTCCAGAGAAAAGTTTTTCCTTGGCCTCGGCGCCGATGACCGCGACGTGGGCACGCTGCAACTGGTCTTGCATATTGTAAAAGCGGCCTGCCGCCAGCTTCAGGGCGCGGACGGAATCGACATTGGGATAGTCTCCGGTAACGTCGAAGGTGAAGGTTCGCGTGTCGAACTGAACATTGCACTGCTTATCTACTTCGGGAGTGATGTGGGTGATCTGCGGAAGATTCGTCGTAAGCGTGTCCACATCGTCAAGGGTGAAGCGAATCTGCGCGCCCGCTTTCTGCCCACCCGCCTGCATGGAGGTACGGCCGGGCACCAGAATCATCAGCTTGGTGCCGAAGTTGGCGAAGATGTGTGCGCAAGCCTGTCCGAAGCCGTCACCGTAGGCCAGCAGCATCACGACGGTGGCGATGCCCCACGCCATGCCCAGCATGGTGAGAGCAGTGCGGCGGCGGTTGTGCCGCATCGCGCCGTAGGCTTCCTGTAGCAAATCACGAAACATAATCTTGTTAAGACCCTCAGCGATCCTTAGCTTTTAATCCCTACTCTTGCCGCAGCGCTTCCACGGGCTGCAGCAGGGCGGCTTTGCGCGCGGGGTAAAGTCCGGCGATCACACCGGCGAGCGTCAGACTGCCAATCGCCAGAATCGCGGTTGCCGGCACAAGCTTCGGGGGATCAAAGCCTCCCGGGCCTTGCTGCGTACCCAACAAGGCCATGAGCCCGGCGGCGAACCCCATGCCGATGAGCCCGCTGAACAGAGTGAGAATAATTCCTTCCAGGAAGAACTGAGCCAGAATGCTGCGCCGGGTAGCTCCGAGAGCCATGCGCAACCCAATCTCGCGCGTACGCTCGCTCACCGTGACCAGCATGATGTTGATCACACCGATCGCACCTAGAGCCAGTGTGACCAATCCCACCGCGCCCAGAAACATGTTCATCGCGTCGAAGATGCCGCCCACTGCCTTGGAGTTCTGAATGGTGTCCCAGCCCTCAAATGCATCCTTGTCGCGATAATCAAAACCGTGATTGCGGGCAACGATCTTGCGAACTTCGTCCTGCGCCAGCAGGTGCTCGTCGGTCACGCGAGGTTGGTAGTTGATGAACGAGATGGAATTCTCGTGCATCTCGCCCTTGAGCGGGAACAAGGTCGCCATCACTCGAAAAGGCACATAGCCACGCATGTTCGTAGAGTTGTCGTCGCCGCGGCCGAGACGCTGAATCGTGCCGATGACCTCGAAAGTGATGTCGTTCAAAATAATGGTTGCGCCCAGGGCGGGCCGTCCCGGGAACAAGTTCTTGACCAGTTCATCGCCCAGCACGATCACGTTGCGCCTTTGACCTTCGTCCAGATCGTTAATCCAGCGACCTTGCTTGAGTGGAAGGTAACGAATCTCACCGAACTGCGGCTCCACGCCGGCAATCTCTCCATTGGCGCTGGCAAACTCGCTGACCGCGCGCACATCCGAGCGAGTGAGGACGGGGGAAGCGTTGCGGACGTGAGGAGCCTCTGAGCGGATGTCAGCGTAATCCTGATAAGTAAGCAGGTAGTTGCGCGCGGAGTTCATGCTGCCCGCGACCGCCGGTGCCCGTCCCGGGAAGATAAACATGATGTCCTTGCCATACTGCGCCAACTCGCGTTTATTACCCGAGCGGAAACCTTCCCCGAGTCCTACTAGCAGAAGCAGCGATCCCACGCCCCACGCGATGCCAAACATGGTAAGGAACGAGCGCAGCTTGTGCGCCCACAGAGTACGGAAGATTTGCCCGAAAATGTTCAGAACGAGGCGCATCGGTATAAGCGTTGGTACGTATTACAGGACGTACTGGTTCGACGTCTGTTAGCAGCCGAAATATCCTCAGGACGCCTCCTCCTTCGGAACACTTTGTTGTGTGTTGTAAGTCCGCATTTGAGCCTTAGAGCGGCTTTCCAGAGCGAGAGATCTCGAGGGCGAGCTCCCGAAACAGACCGTTGCGCCCTTCTGGCAGGTTACCATCGGGAAAAGTTGCTTTGAATCAAGCGATTCAGAGCGTTACCGAAGTTTCCGTCACGGCCTACAAATCATTGTTAATAAACTGGTTAGCTGTTTATTCTTAAGTTCAGGGATACTCTCGCCTGGCGACAGCGAGGCGCGTAGCGATCAGTAGACGAATGTCCACCACCACACACTCGTGGAGAGGCCTGCCCGTCGGCGCCAAGGCTTTCATCGGCCTCGTCATCGCTGCTGGCATGGCCTCCCTGCTTCAGGCCGCAATCCACCAGAGCAGCAAGAACATCGCGGAGTTCATCTGCTATCTGGGCATCGCGATTTTGGCCTCACGCCTGCGCGTCACTCTGCCCGGCATTACAGGCACGCTTTCGGTGAACTTCCTGTTCATCCTGGTGGGTGTCGCGGAACTGAGCTACTCCGAAGCTCTAACTCTAGGCGCGGTTTCCATGCTGGCGCAGAGTTTGTATCCTGCCCGGCCCACCGCCATCCAGTTAACGTTCAACGTTTGCGCGGGCTCTTTCTCCACCGCGATGGCCTACTTCGTGTATCACAACTCCCTGGCCAATCAACTCATCGGCAACCACCCTCTGGTGCTGTGTCTGGCCGCTTCGACCTACTTCATCGTCAACGCCGGTTGCATCGCCGCTGTGATTTCATTCAGCGAGGGGAGACCTCTGCGGCAGATCCTGGTGGATTGCTACTTCTGGTCTTTTCCCTACTACCTGGTTGGAGCCGGCATCGCCGGTGTGATTGGCTGGTTTAATCACGAGTTTAATTGGGAAACTTCGCTGCTGTTCGTCCCCGCCATTTACCTGATCTACCGCTCCTACCGCTTGTATCTGGGGAAGTTGGAGGACGAGAAGCGGCACGTGGAGGAGATGGCCGACCTGCATTTGCGGACCATTGAGGCTCTGGCGCTGGCTATTGAAGCCAAAGACCAGACCACTCACGATCACCTGCAGCGCGTTCGCATCTATGCCATCGAAGTAGCCAAGGAACTGGGCATGAAGGGATCCGATTTGGAAGCCCTGCATGCCGCGGCGCTGCTGCACGATATCGGCAAGCTGGCTGTGCCCGAACATATCATTTCGAAACCCGGCCGCCTCACTCCCGAAGAGTTCGAGAAGATGAAGATTCACACCGTGGTGGGAGCGGAAATTCTGGAGCGGGTTCGCTTCCCATATCCGGTGGTGCCAATCGTGCGCGCCCACCATGAAAAATGGGATGGCTCTGGTTATCCTTACGGGTTGAAGGGCGCGGAGATCCCGATCGGCGCGCGCATTCTTTCGGCCGTCGACTATCTCGATGCGCTGGCTTCCGACCGGCAATACCGCCGCGCCATGCCGCTGGATGAAGTGATGCAACGGCTCACGGCAGAGTCGGGCAAATCGTTTGATCCAAAAGTAGTAGATGTACTGAAGCGGCGTTACCGCACTCTGGAGAATCTGGCCCTGGCGCACTCGGCCGATGACGCCAACCTGACCCTTCCCACCGAGCTCAAGATTACCCGCGGGCCGGCGCCGGCCGCTGGATTCGAAAACTCCACCGCCTCCGATTCGCCCGGGCGGGAAGCAACTTTCCTGTCCTCCATCGCCGCGGCGCGACAAGAAGCTCAGTCTTTGTTTGAGTTGAGCCAGGACCTGGGAGCGTCGCTCAGCTTAACGGAAACACTCTCTGTTTTCTCAGTAAAGCTCAAGCCCATGGTTCCCTATGACGCCATCGCAATCTACATCCGGCGGGGCGATGAGTTAGTTCCCGAGTATGTGAATGGCGATAACTACCGTCTGTTCGCATCCTTGCGGATCCCCGTAGGGCACGGGCTCTCGGGCTGGGTAGCACAGAACAAGAAGCCGATCGTAAACGGAAATCCTTCAGTGGAGCCCGGCTACCTGAACGATCCCAGCAAGTTCAGCACGCTGCGTTCAGCCCTGGCATTGCCCTTGGAGGGTGTGTCTGGTGTAATCGGCGTTCTCGCCCTCTACCGCGCCGAGAAAGATGCGTTCACTTCTGATCACTTGCGTATCCTTCTCGCGGTGAGCGGCAAGATGGCTCTGGCCATCGAGAATGCTCTCAAATACGAGCAGGCGGAAAGCTCCGCCACTACCGATTACCTTACCGGTCTGCCCAATGCCCGGTCGCTATTTCTGCAACTCGACCGCGAACTGGCCCGCTGCAAGCGCGATAACGCGTCGCTCACGCTGATGGTCTGTGACATGAACGGCTTTAAGAAGATCAACGACCGTTTCGGGCACCTGGAGGGCAATCGCGTCTTGCGTTTGTTTGCCCAGGCGCTGAAAGACAGCTGCCGCGAGTATGACTATGTTGCCCGCATGGGCGGAGATGAATTTGTGGTGATTGCTCCCGGTTTGGCAGCCGACGCTGCAGCCAAGAAGATCGAGCAGATTCGCCCCCTCGCCCGCCAGGCCGGCTTCGATGTTTGCGGAGAAGAAATCGTCTCCCTGAGCGTGGGGATGGCCGTGTCTCCGGGCGACGGCAACGACGCCGAACAGCTTCTCACCCAGGCCGACCGCCGCATGTATATCGAGAAGCAGAAACAGCCTTCGCAGAAAGACCAGCGGCTGCACACGCGGATGAAATGCCGGCTCACGATTGAGTTGCATCCTCACGGTACGCCCGGGCCGGTCTTCGGCAATCTGATCGACATCAGCCTGGGCGGTTGCTATGTGGAAACCAGCGCAATTCTGCCCGTCGGCTCGAACGTGAAGCTGGTGTTCTCGATGGATAATACCGACGGCGCCTTGAGCGCGGAAGGCAGCATTGCCAGAATTCATCCTGGATCGGGCGTGGCCGTGCAGTTTAAAGAGATGAGCCGCGAAGCACGGGAAAAGATGTACCGCATTCTGGAGTTCGTGCAAAACTCGACCACGGTCTACAACGACCGCTACCTGCAGAACCTCTTCCACCGCTAAACAGCAGTGATCAGTGATCAGTGGCCAGTGAAAACCCGTTGTCTGCTGACCACTGACCACTGAACACTGACCACTGCTCTTGAAGCCCGTTCCCGCCGCCCGTACACTTATAGAATGCACGTCCATGTTCATGGCGGGGGTGGTGCCAAGCGAGTGCTCAAGATCTCCCTGGGCGTAACTCTGGCCTACATCGTGCTGTTGGTGGTGGCCGGCATCCGCGCCCACTCGCTGGCCTTGCTCTCCGAAGCCGGACACAATCTCTCCGACTTTCTCGCGTTGCTGCTATCGCTGGTTGCGGTTTATTTGCAGTCGCGCCCCGCCAGCTCCACCAAGACTTATGGCTACCATCGCGCCGGAGTGCTGGTCGCGCTGGTCAATGCCGTGTCGCTGGTTGCGGTTGCGTTCTTTATCTTTTATGAGGCGTTCAGCCGCCTGCAGCATCCCGAGCACGTGCAGGCCTCGGTGATGATGTGGGTCGCGGCCGCAGGCGTCGTAATGAACGGAGTGATCGCCCTGCTGCTCTACCGCTCAGGCCGGCGCTCGGGCAACGACGTCAACATCCGCAGCGCGCTGCTGCATGAAGTGGGCGACACGCTTTCCACCGCCGCCGTAATCGCCGGAGGCTGGGCCATCCTGGTAACAGGAAATTACTGGATCGACTCCGCGCTTTCATTCGGAATCGGAGCGCTGATCCTCTGGTCAGGCTTCGGTATCGTGCGCGAGACGCTGAATATCCTGCTCGAAGGCACCCCCCGCGGAGTGAAGCTCGAATCAGTCGAGGTCGCCATCCGCTCCATCGAAGGCGTCAACGACGTGCACGACCTCCACTGCTGGAGCATCGGCTCGGAAACGCGCGCTCTCTCCTGCCACATCTCGATCGCCGATATTCCGCCGTCGGTAAGCGAACGCATCCTGCGCGATGTAAAAGACTGCCTGCACCACAACTTCCGCATCGACCACACCACGATCCAGTTCGAGCACGTGGATTGCGAAGTGGCGCACGGATGTGTGATCCCGGTGGGCGAGAGCGAAGAGCATCACCACCACAGCCACTGACTTGGAGCGAAAGATGCCTCCGCCGATTGTTCAAGGCCGCATACATCCGGTTGTGCTGTTGGTGGTAGCTTTTGCGCTCTTGCAGGCTCTGCAGCACTCCGCCTGGTCTCAGGACAGCCCGGTTCTTCGGGGTACAGTTTTGTTCCCAGACGGGACGCCAGCACACGAGGCAACAGTTACAGCTACGACAGCCTGCGAGAACGGCGAGGGTGGGTACCGTTTGGCTAGGCAAGCCACGACGACGCCCGAGGGCACCTTTTCCATCCCGCCCTTTGGAGAGGGGTGCAATCAGTATCGATTAACAGCTGGAAAGGCGGCGGATTTCTGGATCGAGACAGGCGACTGTGTCTTCTGCGGCGCCCCAAACGGCATGCCCCCAACCGTCAATCTTTCCGCAGCTTCGGCGCCGGAGCCCATTACAATCGTGCTCGGCCAGCGAGGTGGGACGACCGATTTCCGGGTCTGGGACGCGGCAACCGCGCGCTTTATGCGTGCGATGCTGAGAATCGATCACAAGCCCGTTGAAGGCAAAACATTTGGATCAATGGAGATTGCGACAGGCAAAGACGGATCAGCCGACACATTGTTGCTACCGCCAGGTGAGTACGTGGCATCGGTTCTCCAGTATCAATGCGGAACAAAAGAATACTGGGCAGCTGTGCCACCGCAGTTTTCATTTGAGGTAACGGCGGGGAACAAGCAAGAACCAAAGATTTCAGTAGATGTCCGCACCATCAAGAGTTCGAAGACGTATGCCAATCCGCAAGGGAGAAAGTGCCAGACCTAGCTCTTGGACTGCTTTCCGAAGATCTCCCGCACCCGCTCCATCGTGTCCGCCTCCTCCGCCGTCTTATCCGGCCGCAGCCGCACAATCCGCGGAAAGCGCAGCGCGTACCCGCTATCATGCCGGTCCGACCGCATCATGTTGTTAAACGCCACTTCCAGCACAATCTTCGGCTCGACCGTCCGCCGGAATCCCCGATCTTCAATTGTGTGCTCCAGAAACCACTGCGTCATCTCGGCAATCTCGAGGTCGGTCAATCCCGTGTAAGCCTTGCCAATATTCACCAGCCGGGCTTTATCTGTATCTGTATCCCACACGCCAAACGTGTAGTCACTGAGGACGCCCACGCGCTTGCCATGACCGTATTCGACGGCGGTCACGACCACGTCAAGCGTGGCCAGCTCGCGCTTCATCTTCAGCCACGACTTGCCGCGCTTGCCCGGCGTATAGGCCGAGTCGAGATCTTTGATCATCAAGCCTTCGTTACCCCGCGCCTGCGCAGCCGCAAACAACTCTTCCAATTCCTCGGGCGAACTGGCGCGAAATACCGCCGCGCGGATGACGTGACTCACTAACGATTCCTCTTCGCCGAGTGTCAGTTTCGCCTGCGAACCCGGTCTACCCCGTGCTCCCCTGTGTCCTCCGTGTTGAAGGTTTTCCTCCCCCAAGAGGGCATCCAACACCCGCCCGCGTTCTAGCAGCGGACGATCAATCAGCAACTCCCCTCCGGCATACAAAACGTCGAACACCAGATAAGCCACAGGAATCTCCCGCAACATCCGCTCGCTGACTTTCTTCCGTCCTAAGCGTTGCTGCAATACGCTGAACGGCCGCGCCCGTCCCGAGGACTCCCACGCCACAATCTCGCCATCGAGAATCGCATCCTCGGGCAAGCCCGCCAGCGCGTCTGGCAACTCCGGAAACGACTCGGTGATCTCGTCCCGCGTGCGCGAAAAAAACTTCACCTCGCCGCCCGAAACGTGCGCCTGCGCCCGAATCCCGTCGTACTTGTCCTCCACGGCAGCCTCGGGAAAGTAACTCAAGCCCTCCTCGGCCGACTCGATCGGACTCGCCAACATGAACCCCAGCGGATGGAACATCCTCATCTTGGCCGCAACCAGCTTGCCCTCGACCGCCAGCCGCAGCGTTTCGCCAATATCCCCGAGCAGCATGTTCGCCCGCTGCACTTCTTGCAGCACACCCACGACCGTCCCGCCATAAGCCTTGGCAAGCGCCTCTTCCACCAGGCTCTCCTTCAGCCCAATCCGCAAATCGCCGGTGATGATCTTCACAATGTACTTGGCTTCAAGCGGCGTCGCCCGCTCCAGTAAATCGCGAACCAAGGCAGTCTTCGCCCCCGGCCCACGCGCCGCCGCGATCTGCCGAAAGGCGTCGGCAACTTCCAGAACACCCAGGCCTTGTCCCGATCGCTCTTCCAGAACATCCTCCGCGACCGCGCCCAAGTCGCCGTGCGCGCGATAGGCGGCCGTGAGCCCTCCCTCATCTTTTCCCGAAAGCTCAGCCACCACGCGCCACAACAGCGCGCCGCCCACCTGCAAGGTCGTTTCCTCCCAAGCAGGAAATGCCCTGCCAGAAAGAAACACGGCCGACACTGCCGCCTCCTCAACCGAGCGTGATTGCAGGTAGCCGGCAACGATCGCCGTCTTCTCTAGCTTTTTCGTCGTGGCGGCAATCGCCTCGCAGGTCTCGGCAAGCTTTCGCATGTTATTCAAGACGCGTTCCGAGAATAGACGATCTCGTACTCGTACGAGTGAAATCCGCAATACTTGGGCCTGCATTGCGCTCCGCCAGGATGGGAGCTCTGCCGCCCCTGTGGTAACCTAAGTAGCTGGGGCCTTTGTGGCCTCTGGAGCATCTAAAAACAGTGCGTTCTCTGCGAAATCTTGTGCGTTTCCTGGTGGCCGTGCAGCTTCTCCCCGCGCTTGAAAGCGGCGAAGAGACTCTGGTCGGGGGCCAAGCCGTGCTCGAAGGCGTGATGATGCGCTCTCCCCACGCCTGGGCGATTGCCTGCCGCAAGCCCTCCGGCGAAGTGGTAACCATGAGCGAGCCGCTCGAGCGCCCATCAGAAAAGCACAAGTGGATGGCCTGGCCCATAGTCCGCGGAGTTATGACACTCGGCTACGCCATGTCCCTCGGCTACCGAGCCCTGCGCTTCTCGGCAAACGTAGCGATCGAAGAAGTAATGCAAGGCGACGAAACCGCCACGAACCATGTGGAGACGGGCGCTTCGGGAGCCCGCCCTGAGCGAAACCGAAGGGTCCCGGCGAAGCGAAGCGAGACGGAACCTTCCACGAACGCCGCCGTAGATTCCGCCAAAGCAAGCTCCCGTGAGAAAGCCGCAGCCCTAAGTGGCTGGCTCGCCGCGGCCAACGTGGTCATCTCGCTCGCCTTCTTTATCTTCATGTACAAATACCTGCCGCTAGTCGCGGCCACGGAACTCAAGAAGTTCAATCCCGCTCTCGGCGGCCAAATCGCATTCAACCTGGTCGATGGCGCAGTTCGCTTGGTTGTATTCCTGCTCTTCATTTGGGGAGTTTCGCTGTTTCCCGATATCCGCCGCGTATACCAGTACCATGGCGCCGAGCACAAGACGGTGTTCGCCTTCGAAAACGGTGACCCGCTCGAAACCGCAGCAGTGCAGAAGTATTCGACATTCCATCCCCGCTGCGGCACCAGCTTCCTGATGACGGTGATGCTGATCTCGATCGGTTTCTATATGCTGGTCCCGTTCACCACATTCTGGGCGCGCTTCGCTTCGCGTATCGCGTTGCTCCCCGTGATCGCCGGCGTGTCTTACGAAATCATCCGCTTCGCCGCCAAGCATCGCGGATCGCTCTTCGCCATGATGACCGCACCCGGCCTCTGGCTGCAGCGCATAACCACCCAGCCTCCCTCTGACGAGATGGCCCAATGCGCCATCGCCGCCCTCGACCAAGCCATGGCTCTGGAAAAAGACCACGGCGGCGAGTTGGTAATTGCCTAGGGGGCCCTCCCCCGAACTAGTTCTCAGTTCCCAGTTCTCAGTTCTCGGCAAAGCCCATAGAATGACTCTTGCCCCTACAATGGGATAATTTCGCAGAACTGCGATCGGAATTGAGACCTCGAAGTCCGTAACTGAGAACTGATTTTGATGTTTGAACGCTTAGACCAAATCGAAGCCCGCTACGAAGAGCTAACCAACGCTCTCGCTTCGCCGGATATCGTCAATGATTCGGCGAGATACCAGAAGACCGCCAAGGCGCACAGCGAAATCGTCCCCGTCGTCGAAAAGTATCGCGAATACAAAGATCTAACCCGCGGCATAGTTGAGAGTAAAGCCATGCTCGTCGAAGAAAAAGATCCGGAGATGCGCGCCTACGCTCAGGAAGAGCTCAACAAGCTGGAGCCCCGGGTAGTTGCACTCGAAGAGGAGTTGAAAGTCCTGCTTCTCCCTAAAGACCCCAACGACGATAAAAATGTTATCCTCGAAATCCGCGCCGGCACCGGAGGAGACGAAGCCACGCTCTTCGCCGCCGAAATCTTCCGCATGTACACCCGCTACGCGGAAACCCAGCGTTGGAAGGTCGAAGTGTTGTCATCTTCAGAGTCGTCGGCCGGAGGCCTGAAGGAAGTCATCGCCATCATCGAAGGCAATCGCGTTTTTTCGCAGCTCAAATACGAAAGCGGCGTCCATCGCGTGCAGCGCGTTCCTGCCACCGAGCAGCAGGGACGCGTTCACACCTCAGCCGTCACAGTCGCCGTGCTGCCCGAAGCCGAGGATGTCGACATCAAAATCGAAGCCAAAGACCTGCGGATCGACACTTTCTGCTCCTCCGGCCCCGGCGGCCAGTCGGTGAATACCACATATTCCGCCGTGCGCATCACCCACATTCCCACCAACACGGTGGTGAGCTGCCAGGACGAAAAATCGCAGATCAAGAACCGCGAGAAAGGCATGCGCGTGCTGCGCTCCCGCCTCTACGAGATCGAAATGGAAAAGCAGCAACAAGCGCTGGCCAAGGAGCGCAAGGCCATGGTCGGCTCCGGCGACCGCAGCGAGAAAATTCGCACCTATAACTTCCCGCAAAATCGCCTCACTGATCACCGCATCGGATTCACCATCCACCAGCTCGAGCAAGTGATGGATGGCAAGCTGCAGCCGTTGATCGAGGCGCTCACGACGCACTACCAGGCGGAAAAACTGAAGCAGGAAGCCACGACTACGGTTTGATCTAATGTAGGGACAGCCGCACCGGCTGTCCGCCGGGCACAGCCCAGCTTCCAGTCAAGGAGAAGAACGTGTCCGATCTGCACTCGACTGTTTCGACTGTCCTCATCAGTCGCTACACCGCAAATGCCGCCCGCGTCCGCGAGCTGGCCGCACCTCTCGCCAACGCTCAGTTCTGGCAAAAGCCATTTTCCTACGGCAACAGTTTCGGCCACCTTGTACTGCATCTCACCGGCAACTTGAATTACTATATCGGCACGCAAATCGCACAGACCGGCTACGTCCGCGACCGTCCGCGCGAATTCAACGACCCCAATCCTCCGTCGAAACAGGAAGCGCTGCAACGCTTCGACGCCGCTGTAGGCATGGTTCTCAAGACGATCCGCGCCCAATCGCCCGAGGATTGGTCGGCAGAATACTCAGGCGTCGGCGCCGATGCCGGCGATCGTCTCGATATGGTTATGCAGTGCGCCGCTCACATGCAGCACCACATCGGCCAGATGATCTATCTGAACTATGATTGGCAGCGGGAAGCCCAGAACGGATCGAAATGAAATACAAGTCTTTCCAGTTTGTTTCCTCCGTGCCCCTCCGTGCCTGCCCTGAGCGAAGCCGAAGGGTCCTCTGTGGTGAAATGGTTTCGTGCAGCTAAAACCGACCCTGGCCGCAGCCATCGCCCGCCTCACCGCGGAGCAAGTTCCCTCGCCTCGCATGAACGCCGAGCTCCTCCTGATGTTTACTCTGGATTGCGACCGTGCCTATCTCTATGCTCATCCCGAACGCGAACTAACGACAGACGAGTGCGCCCGATACGATGCTGCTCTCGCCAAGCGCGCCCGCGGCGTTCCCGCGCAATACATCACCGGCCACCAGGAATTCTGGGGTATGGATCTCATAGTGACCCCCGCCGTGCTCATCCCCCGCCCTGAGACCGAGCACGTCATCGAGACAGTAGTCGAACTAGCTCGCGTGGGGCGGGCGCCCTCGCCCGCCAGCCCCCTGCGCATCGCCGACATAGGCACCGGCTCAGGCTGCATCGCCCTGGCGCTGGCCAAAGAGTTGCCCCAAGCCGAAATCCACGCCACCGATATTTCCCAAGCCGCACTCCAAGTCGCCCGCGCCAACGCCGCCCGACATCAATTGGAATCCCGCATTCGATTCCGCGAAACTGACCTTCTCGCCGGCTTCGAGAACAACTTCTTCGACTTCATCATCTCCAATCCGCCATACGTCGGCGAATCCGAGGAAGATCAGGTCCAACTCGAAGTCCGCAAGTTCGAGCCACGCAACGCCGTCTTCGCCGGACCCACGGGAGTGGAAGTGATCGCCCGCCTCATCCCGCAAGCCCGCGCGGCGCTCAAGCCGGGAGGGTGGCTGGTGATGGAAATCAGCGGGACCATTTCAGAGAAGGTAGAACGTCTGCTGAAGGATTGGAGCGAGGTTAGGATCCGGCCGGATCTGCAATCGATCCCGCGCGTCGTCGAAGCGCGGAAGTAGCTGACTTGCCAGGTTATCGCGGCACACTCGCCGGCAATATCTCTTCCACGTCCACAATGCTCGTAGGATACTTGCCGGTGTAGCAAGCCGAACAATAGGAAGTCTTCTCGCCGTCACCGCAAGCCTTCTTGAGCCCGTCCAGCGAAAGGTAGGCCAGCGAGTCGGCGCGAATGTATTCGCGAATCTCGTCAATCGATTTGTTGGCCGCGATCAGTTGATTCTTTGAAGGCGTGTCCACGCCGTAGTAGCAAGGCGAAATCGTGGGCGGACACGAGACGCGCATGTGCACTTCCTTCGCCCCCGCGCTGCGAATCATGCGGACGATCTTACGGCTGGTAGTGCCGCGCACAATCGAATCGTCAATCAGCACCACGCGCTTACCTTCCAGCAGCGAGCGTACCGGGTTCAGCTTCAGCTTCACGCCAAAGTCGCGCACGCTCTGGCTCGGTTCGATAAACGTGCGTCCCACGTAGTGATTGCGGATCAGGCCGAAACGAAATGGAATGCCGCTCTCCGCAGCGTAGCCCACGGCTGCAGTCACGCCCGAATCTGGCACAGGAACGACAAGATCGGCCTCCACCGGCGCCTCGCGCGCCAACTGCCGGCCCAACTCTTCGCGGCTGGTCTGCACCGCGCGGCCAAAGACCATGCTGTCGGGCCGGGAAAAATATACGTGCTCGAAAATGCAGCTCGACTGCAGCGCATCCGTCGAATAAAAGCGCGAGCTGATGCCTTCCGGCCCAACCACGATCAATTCGCCCGGCTTCACGTCGCGCTCGTAGGTGGCGCCGATCAGATCGAAGGCGCAAGTCTCCGACGCGAAGACGATGGTGTCGCGTTTCTGCCCATCCGGCGCGGGAATGCGTCCCATGGCGAGCGGCCGGAAGCCGCGCGGATCGCGCGCCGCAATAATCCGGTCCGGACTCATCAGCACCAGCGAAAACGCGCCTTCCACGCTCCGCAGCGCGTCCGCGATCGCTTCGGGCAGAGTCTGCTCCCGCGAAAGCGCGATCAGGTGGACGATCACTTCGGTATCGCTGTTGGTCTGAAAGATCGATCCCTGGCGCTCCAATCGGCTACGAACCTCAGCCGCGTTTACCAGATTGCCGTTGTGCGCGACCGCAATCGATCCCTTATTCGATTGCACCAGAATCGGCTGCGCATTCAGCAGCGCCGAGTCGCCCGCAGTCGAATAGCGCGTGTGCCCAATGGCCAGCGTGCCGCGAATCTTCGAAAGCACATCTTCAGTAAAGATGTCGGCAACCGTGCCCATCGCCTTGTGCACGCGCGAAGTCAGACCATCGGAGGTAACGATCCCCGCCGACTCTTGCCCGCGATGCTGCAGCGCATGAAGTCCCAGGTAAGCAAGCTTGTCCGCCTCAGGGTGGGCGAAGATCGCCACCACACCGCACTCGTCATGAAATTTGTCAGTCTTTAGCATTAGCATTCAGTTGCTGAGCGCCCCGCATTGAGCGAGCAATCATCTCAATCCGCCGCCACCAACTCAGGATCACTCCGCAAAGTCGATTCCAATGCAGATTCGTAAACTCGGTTCAACTCCGACACCGCTGCTGACACCACTACCTGCCCGTCGAGTGAAATTTCCAGCCGCTCCGGAATCGTCTCTCCCAGCACGTTCGCTGCAATGCCGTATTCCTCGGCAATCTCTTGGATTCGCGCCACGTTCCCCCGGTCGCAGGAGAGCACGACACGGCTCGCATCTTCTCCAAACAGCGCAAACTCCGCGGGAAGGCTGTTCGACGCCAGATTCACCCGCGCGCCCACGCCTCTGGCAAATGCTTTCTCCGCCAACGCCACGGCCAACCCGCCATCGCTGCAATCATGCACGGAATCCGCCAAGCCTTGCTGAATCAGTGCAATCACCGCACGTTGCAGCGCCGCTTCCTTCTCCAGATCGAGTTCCGGAGGATATCCCCACAACGCGCCCAGAATCTCTTTCGCGTATTCCGACGACCCGAACTCACTCTCCACATCGGTGATATCGGCTGCTTCGCCCGCGCGCAATAGCACGATCGTGCGTCCAGTCGAGGCGAAATGCATCTTCGCGGCTTTGTGCACGTCGTCGAGAATTCCTACAACTCCCAGCACCGGCGTGGGATAAATGCCCTCGCCCAGCGTTTCGTTATAGAAACTGACATTCCCGCCAGTGATGGGAATCTCAAGCTCCTCGCATGCTTTGGTAATGCCATCGATGGCCTGCGAAAACTGCCACATGATGTGCGGCTTCTCAGGATTGCCGAAGTTTAGGCAATTCGTCGCGCCCACCGGAGTTGCTCCCGAACAAGCCACCTTGCGCGCAGCCTCAGCCACGGCGTGCATCGCGCCCAACCGCGGATCGAGATAACACCAGCGCCCGTTGCCATCGAGCGCCATCGCCAGTCCGCGCTGCGGCGTCTCTGGATTTGAATTCTTGATGCGAATCACGCCCGCGTCGCCCGCGCCGGGAGCCTCGACCGTGTTGGTCTGCACCATGTGATCGTATTGCTGCCAAACCCAGCGCTTGCCGCAGATGTTCGGACTGGCCAGAAGCTGTTGCAGACTTTGAGTCAGGTCGCCGGCGCCATTCAGCTTGATCTGCTCCGGCATTTCCCGTGGCACCGGAGGCTCCCACCGCGCCAGGGGACGCTTGTACACCGGCGCGTCGTCGGTAAGTGCCTGGTTCGGAATCTCGGCGACGACTTCGCCGTGGTGCAGCACTCGCAATTTGCTATCGGTCGTGACTCTGCCAACTTCGACCGCGTCGAGCCCCCACTTTTCAAAAACGCGGAAGACTTCGTGCTCGCGCCCTTTCTGCGCCACCAGCAACATGCGCTCCTGTGACTCGCTCAGCATGATTTCATAAGCGGTCATTCCAGTTTCGCGCTGCGGCACACGATCGAGCTCAATCTCAACGCCAACCCCGCCGCGCCCACCCATTTCACAAGTCGAGCAGGTAAGTCCCGCAGCTCCCATATCCTGAATACCGACAATCGCTCCCGTACGCATGGCCTCGATGCAGGCTTCGAGCAGCAACTTCTCCAGAAACGGATCACCAACCTGCACATTCGGACGCTTCGCTTCCGAGCCCTCGCTGAATTCCTCGCTCGCCATGGTCGCGCCGTGTATGCCGTCGCGTCCAGTCTTGGCGCCGACGTAAATCACAGGATTACCCTCCCCGGCGGCGCGCGCGTAGAAGATTTCATCCTTGCGAACCAGGCCCATGGCGAAAGCGTTCACCAGCGGATTGCCGGAATAGCACGGTTCAAACTTGGTTTCACCGCCCAGGTTCGGCACGCCGAAACAGTTGCCGTAAGAAGCGACGCCACTCACCACGCCTTCTAGAATGGAATGATTGCGATGGATTTCGATTTGCGTAGCGGCGGACGCATTCGTCCGCCCGTCCACATTCTCCTCCTGGTCCCGGACGAATGCGTCCGGGGCTACGTGCGACTTGATAGGCCCGAACCTCAGCGAGTCCATCACCGCCACCGGCCTCGCGCCCATGGTGAAGATGTCACGCAGAATTCCGCCGACGCCCGTGGTTGCGCCCTGAAACGGCTCGATGAACGATGGGTGATTGTGCGACTCGATCTTGAAAGCGCAGGCCCAGCCGTCGCCGATGTCGATGATCCCGGCGTTCTCGCCCGGCCCTTGCAGCACGCGCTTGCTGCGCGTGGGCAGCCGCTTCAGGTGCACGCGCGACGATTTGTAGGAACAATGCTCGCTCCACATCACGCTGAATATCCCAAGTTCGGTCAGCGTGGGCTCGCGGTCTCCCAGAAGCTGCTTGATCTTTTCGTACTCATCGGAAGTAAGGCCGTGCTGCCGGAGGGTCTCCGGAGAAAAAGCAGAAGTCATGGAGGTGGTCATGGGGAAACTCTATTGTCGCATTTAGCTCGGCGGCTGGGTAGAGCCATTTTGCGCCGGCGTCAGGCGTGCGAAAGGGCGCCGCAGCAGGCTTTGGGGGCCAAAACCGGCGACCTAGACGGCAACCTCGTATTCGCTTTTGACCAGGCCGCTCGGGTAATGCTGCGTGGCTACGTGACGGAGCCGCAGATCGCGAGGCAGGGCGCCAAAAAGCGGAATCCCTTCTCCAATGAGCACGGGCACGCGCGTGATGATGAGGCGCTGAATAAGGCCGGCGCGCAGAAACCTTTGAATCGTGATCCCTCCGTCGACGTAGAGGTGGTGAGCGCCACTCGCGGCAAGTTTCGCAACAATCTCCGCCGGAGGCCCGGCCATCTGTTCCACCACCCCGCCGCGCACGGCAGACAGGTCAAGGGAACGGCTGCTGAGCACGACTACACGCTTATCTCCATAGGGCCACGTAGGAAAAGCCAGCACTGTCTCGAAGGTCTTGCGGCCGATGACAAGCGCATCGACGCTGGCGAAAAACTCGTTGTAGCCGTGGGGTTCGCCGCCGTCTGCCGGAAGAAAGTCAAGATCGCCGTTCGGTCGCGCAATGAAACCGTCAACGCTGGTTCCGATAAAGACCGATGCTGTCATGGCTGGAAGAATATAAAGCTCGCATGGGGTGCGCAAGTGGAGCGCGACAGAACCAGCGATTACATGTTATCAACGACTTATCTGTAAGCTATGGAGAACAAAGCATCGTGAACATGAATGGCGCCGTCGACTCGTGGGATGCCCTTTGTTTTCAGCGAGCAAATTCGTAAGTTGTTGAAAAACGGGATTCGCTCGACAAATATCTCCTACGCAGGCGGGATTAAACCGCCCGCAGCATGCCTGTAGAACGCGCAGAATTGGCTGCTGAACGCGTTCGACTGGCCCACCCGACCTCAAGCTGCTCCACCGGTCAAACGTGGCTGGAAATGCTTCTAATGCGAAATTCCTCGTAAGTTGTTGACATTGTCTGCAACTCGTTGGAATTATCTGGAAGCTATTGATAACATTAGCAGGCGTGCCCGCATTTAGTTTTTTCATTCGCCCAATCCTTTCCGGTAAGATGACGAACCAGATGAAATCCATCATCGTAGGAACGGCGGGGCACATCGACCACGGTAAAACGGCGCTGGTGAAAGCCCTGACCGGGATCGACGCCGACCGGTTGGAAGAGGAGAAGCGGCGCGGCATCACCATCGACCTCGGCTTCGCGCATATGGACTTGCCGGCCGGGGCTGACGAAACCGGGGGCAATGAAACAGCTCGCGACGAAACGCTGCGGCTGGGCTTCGTCGACGTCCCCGGTCACGAGCGCTTTGTGCGCAACATGCTGGCTGGGGTCGGCGGCATTGACCTGGTGCTGCTGGTGATTGCGGCGGATGAAGCGATCAAGCCGCAGACGCGGGAGCATTTCGACATTTTGCAGCTTCTGGGCGTACAACGTGGCATCGCCGTGCTCACCAAGTCCGACGCGGTGGACGCGGAGACACTCGACGTAGTGCGGTTGGAGGTGGAAGAGTTTCTGCGCGGGACGTTTCTCGATCAAACACGTCTGGATAAACCAAATTCGATCATCGCCGTGAGTTCGCTGACAGGCGCGGGACTTGATGACCTCAAGCGAGCGATGGTTGCGGCGGCGGCTGAGGTGCAGCCGCGAGATTCGCAGGCAATCGCCAGGCTGCCGATCGATCGCGTCTTCACCATGAAGGGTTTCGGCACCGTGGTAACAGGAACGCTGGTGGCAGGAACCGTACATCGCGAGGATGAGCTCGAAGTTTTTCCGGCAGGGCGGCGGGTGCGCGTGCGTGGCGTACAAGTGCATGGGCAAATGGCGGAAGCAGCGGTCGCTGGTCAACGCACTGCCTTGAATCTGGCGGGGGCGAGCACAGAAGATTTGTCCCGTGGAATGACCCTTGCCCCTCCAGGCACATTCGAGCCAACCCGGCGGGCGGACGTGCGGCTGCGGCTCTTGCCTTCAGCGCCGCGTCCGCTGAAAGATCGCGCGCGGGTGCATTTTCATTCCTACACCATGGAAACCGCGGCGGAGATCGTTCTGCATGAGACGAAACAGATTGCACCGGGGGAAGAGGCGTTTGCCCGGCTCAAGCTGCCGGAAGCGGCGCTGCTCCTCCCGCGAGACCGCTTCATCATCCGGCAATTTTCGCCGGTGGTGACCATTGGCGGTGGAGTTGTGTTGGACGCCGCGCCGATCCCGCGCGGGCGGCTACAAACTGACTTCCTGAAAACTCTGGCGAGTGGCGATGCGGAAGCGATTCTGAAGGCCCGGATCGGGCGGCGCCACCATCAGGGAATCTCGATTTCGAAGCTCACTGCCGAAACCGGTTGGACGAGCAAAGTGATCGAAACGCAAGTGGCTCAGGCGGTGCGGATGGGCGAGGTCGCGCGCATCGGTGAATTGTTCCTGCATTCGCCTGCGCTGGAAGCGCTGAAGTTACAGCTTCTGAGCTCGGTCGCGGATTTCCACAAGAAAAATCCACTCGTAGGCGGAGTGAGCAAGGAAGAGTTGCGGGCGCAGGTGGACGCCGGCCCGGAAGTGTTCGAGACGGTTACCGCCATGCTCGTTCGGGATAAGAAGGTCGAGGTGGCTGCGGACCTGGTGCGCTTACCGGGTCGCGGTGTGGTGATGAAGGATGAAGAAGCCGAATCGAAAAAGAAGATTGAGGATGCCTTTGCCGCGGCTGGGCTGAAAGTTCCCGCACTCCCGGACGTGCTGGCGGGCCTCAAGGTGGACAAGGTGCGGGCGCAGAAAATTGTGACTCTGCTGCTGCGCGACAAAGTGCTGATCAAGGTTTCCGACGAACTCGTCTTTCATCGCGCCGCGCTTGCAGAATTGCGGCAGCAGATCGCGGCGTACAAAGTGAACTCGGCGAAGATTGATGTCGCGAAGTTTAAAGAATTGACCGGAGTGACCCGCAAGTACGCGATCCCGCTGCTGGAGTACCTGGATCGCGAGCGGGTGACGAAACGCGTCGGAGATGCCCGAGAAATTCTTTAGCTTCTTTGCCACGGATTTACACGGATGAACACGGATAAAGCAAGAGTCCTGCACTTATCCGCGAAAATCCGTGTGAATCCGTGGCTAAATTTTTTCTTCCGGAAATTCCAATTCCAGGCCGAGCGGGTCCGTCAATCGGTTGGTGAGGTTGGCCAGGCCGGCGAGCATGTGCAGATCCACGATCTCAGCGTCAGAGAAGTGTTTCTTCAATTCGTCGAAGTCGGTTTCTGTGATCTCGTGCGGCGCGCGGGTGAGCCTTTCGACGTAGGTCAGCGCCGCGCGTTCTTTCTCGCTATAACGCGAATCGTTTCCTACCTTGAGCGCGGTCCTGTCTTCCGCGGTGAGCCCCACGCGCTTCGATGAGGCCACGTGATGCTGCGTGCAATAGCGGCATCCATTGATGAATGAGATGCGGAGATAGATGAGCTCGTACAACTTGCGGTCGAGAGAGCGACCCACGCTGGCGTAAAAGCTTAGAAAATTCTTAAGCATCTCGGGACGGTGCGCCAGGGCTTTCTGCACGTTTCCGGGCTTGCCCCGAAGCGTTTTTTCATAGATTTCCTTGACTTCGGCGCTTGCGGATTCAGGGCTGATCAGGCTAATGCGGGCCATCGACTCCTCCAAGACTTGAAAGGGGCTTGTCCGTCTACATCTTCGCAGATTCGATAGTTTTATGTAGAGAACGCGAGTTGTTTCCTCAAGCTGGGAACGCAGCTGGCCGATAGTAGCGAATGAGGGTCTTCTGCCGTGAGAACTTTGACGCTGGCCATCCTGCTGGTTTGCACCGGGACAACTGCGGGCTACGCACAGCGGGATTACGATTCCGACGCGGTATCGAAGATTGTTGCCTTGGAGCATGTGTGGGCGCAAGCCTACACGTTTAAGGATCCCAAGGCGTTGGCTGCGATTCTTGACGATGCATTCGTCTGCGTCGCCTCGGACGGCAAATTGCTGACCAAGGCGGAGGTTATGGCGGATGTGAAGACATCAACCGCACAACAGATTTTGACGGAATCGATGGTGGTGCATCTGCATGGCGATATGGCAATCGTCAGCGGGACTTTCCGGACAAATGGTGTGGAGCGCGGCAAGCCGTATACGCGACGGGAGCGTTTCGTGGACACATGGCTCTACAGGAATGGGCAATGGATCTCGATTACGACCATGGTGACTCTGGCTGCCAACTGAGGCCTCGCGTAGGGCATCCTAGCTGCCAGGCAATTTTCTGTGACAAGGAGCGAGTCTTATGAGAGCGACAGGCTGGTCGCTGATCCTGGTCTGCGCGGTGTTATCTTTTGTTCAGGCACAGGAGAAGGGCGAGGGCAGCCCTGCGACAGCCATTCTTGCTCTGGAACACGCCTGGTCTGACGCGGAAGCCCGCAATGACAACCGCGCGCTAGACCGGATCTTCGATAATGCCCTGGTGTACATCGAAGATGGCAGGTTAGTAACCAAGGGGGACTGCCTTTCTAGGATGCGTTCGGCCGGCTCACATGCGCGGCAGATCGTGGCAGAAACTACGACAGTACACATTTTCGGCAGCACCGCCATCGTAGTTGGAACCTACCGCGAAATAGGCCTGCAGGATGGAAAGACCTTGCCGAGGGAGTGGCGCTTTATTGATACTTGGGCGAACAAGAACGGGGTTTGGATGCTGGTGGCGGCGGGCGCGGCGCCTCTATCGAAGTAAGCGGGGTGCACGATGTCACTCCTGAAGATTTAGAGAGCCTTATATGAGAAGGGCCGCGTCTGTCGCGATTTTGGTATGCTCGGCGCTGTTGCTCGCAGCGGCGCAAGAGAGTGCCGATTCCGAGACGACGAGGGTCCTCGCCCTGGAGCACGCCTGGAACCAGGCCACGGAACGCAAGGACATCAAATCGCTGGATGCAATCCTCGACAATTCCATGGTGTACGTGGACTACTACGGCATTCTCAGGACTAAAGCGGAGTATCTGGCGTGGGTCAGTTCGGCAAACTTGCATCTGCAGCAAGAGGTGACCCAGTCGATGACCGCGCGCAGGTTTGGCAGCACGGTGATGGTCACCGGGGTCTATGTGACGAAGGGCGTCGAAGGCGGAAAACCTTATGTGCGGCGCGCCCGCTTCGTTGATACCTGGACTCTTAAAGCTGGCACCTGGCAGTGCGTCGCCAGCCAGTCGACTCCGGTCCTGCATTAAAAGCGTGGACGCCGTGTGAAGAGGTCCGTCTCCCCCGGGCGGCGATCCAAGTCAAGCTGATCCAGCACTGATGTATTCTTTCCCCTGATGCTCCTGATTCGTCCTGCGACAATGGATGACGTGCCGCTGCTGCGGTCGCTGATCCGCGAACTGGCGGAGTTTGAGCGCGAGCTCGAATGGGTGACGATTCAGGAGTCTGATCTGGCGCGGGATGGGTTCGGGGCGAATCCAAAGTTCCGCGCGCTGATTGCGGAGTGGGACGGGCAACCTGCCGGGTACGCTTTTTTCTTTGACTACTATTCGACCTGGGTCGGGCCCGGGCTATACCTTGAGGACTTGTTTGTGCGTGCGCAGCTTCGAGGAAAAGGAATCGGGATCGCGTTGCTGGCCGCAGTGGCACGGATTGCATTGCAGGAGAACTGCTGCGCGATGCGCTGGGAAGTGCTCGACTGGAACGAGAATGCGATTGCGCTGTACAAAGCTCTGGGAGCGGAGTTTCGCGATGAGTGGCGGCAGGTTTTGCTGACCGATGGCGCATTGCGCCGCTTGGCGGAGAAAGCGTTATGACAGGGCGATCCCGGTCGGATCGGATTCAGATCTGACTGTTACAGCAAATGAACGAGTTACCGATGAATCGTAGGAGGAATCGAAAAATGAAGCCTGCTCGCGTTTTGCTGATATTGCTCTGTGCAACCGCGTTGCCCACCATAGCGCAGGAGGCGTCCGATTCCGTCACCAAATCGAAAATTGTGGCGCTCGAGGGGGCATGGAACCAGGCGTATAAGTCAGGAGACGCAAAGGCGCTGGAGGGGCTTCTCGACAACGCTATTGTGCTGGTCAATGATGACGGCTCGGTGCAGACCAAGTCGGAGTTCCTGGCAAGCGTGAAGTCGTCTGGCGGTCAGTCCGGTTCCCAGGAACAGCAGGTTGCGCCGGAGTCGATGTCGGTGCACGTGTTTGGAAATACGGCGATCGCCACCGGCATATTTCGGGCGAAGGGCACGGAAGGCGGAAAATCGTACATGCGGCGGGAGAGATTTATCGATACGTGGGTGTACAGAGAAGGGCACTGGGTTTGTGTGGCCACTGACGCTACTCCCATCCTGCGCTGAAATCCTGAAGGGCCGCGAATCATGGGAGCTCAAGTCAAAATCATTGGGGCAGGCCTCGCTGGGTCGGAGGCGGCGTGGCAGTGCGCGCGCCGGGGCCTGGCGGTGGAGCTGTTTGAGATGCGCCCGGTGCGCTCGACGCCGGCACATCAGACGGCCGACTTTGCCGAGCTGGTGTGCTCGAATTCTCTGAAGTCAGATAGCGAGAATACGGCTCCCTGGTTGTTGAAGGAAGAAATGCGGCGGGCCGGATCTCTGCTGCTGCGGATTGCGCGGGAGTGTGCGGTTCCGGCAGGACACGCGCTGGCCGTGGATCGGGTCACGTTTGCAGCGAAGGTGACGGAGGCGCTCTCGCGGGAGCCGCGGATTACGGTGGGGCGGGAAGAAGTCACTTCCATTGAGGAAGCGGGCCAGCCGGTCACCGTGATCGCCACGGGGCCTCTGACTTCAGAGGCGTTGGCCGCGGAGATTGCGCGGCTGAGCGCAGACGTCTCAGCGGGTTCCCCAAATCCGCATTTGTATTTTTACGACTCGATCAGTCCCATCGTTGAGGCCGATTCGATCGACATGTCGCGCGTGTACATGGCGGCGCGATATGACAAGGGATCGGCGGATTACATCAACTGTCCCATGACGGCGGAGGATTACGGCCGGTTCTACGACGCGCTTTTGGCGGCGCAGTCCGTCGAGGAGCGCGATTGGGAGAAGCTGAACTACTTCGAGAGCTGCCTGCCCATTGAAGAGATTGCGCGGCGTGGCCGCGACACGCTGCGTTTTGGGCCAATGAAGCCGGTGGGGCTGAAGGACCCGCGCACCGGGCGAATGCCTTATGCGGTGGTGCAGTTGCGTCAGGAAAATCTGCGGGCGGATTCCTACAACCTGGTGGGATTCCAGAATCATTTGAAGTTTGGAGAGCAGGCGCGCGTGTTGCGCATGATCCCCGGCCTCGAAAATGCGCGCTTCCTGCGCTACGGGCAGATTCATCGCAATACCTACATCAACGGGCCGGCCTTGCTGCAAGAGACGCTGCAAATGAAAGCGCATCCCCGAGTCTTATTCGCTGGCCAGATTTGCGGAGTCGAGGGCTACGTGGAGTCGATTGCGACCGGATTGATGGCGGGGCTGAATGCGGCAGCGCTGGTGCGCGGAGGCGAGTTGGTGCCGCCACCGCGAGCATCCGCATTTGGATCGCTCACCCACTATGTAACCCATGCGGACCCGAAGAACTTCCAGCCGGCGAACATTACCTTTGATCTCTTGCCGGCTCTGGAGAAGAAGATCCGTGACCGGAAAGAGCGGCACCGCACGCAATGTGAGCTGGCGTTGAAGCAGTTTGACGAGTGGGTGGAACGGATTGGACCAGCAGGGGTCCAGACGGACGATGCCCTTCACAGTCTCCTCGGCACGCCGCTGTTTACGATGGAGAAGAACGTCTCCAAGTAGCCGGGCGTCACTCGGCTTACGGAGTTTCCTGCAACAAAACCGTCGCCGCCTGCGTATCCAATAACAAGAGGCAGAACCGGTGCAGGCTTACTTTCCTTGCCCGGTTGCGTCCAATCCTAAAGAAGCGCTATGACCCTGGGCGATCTTTTTCGCGACGTGCTGCGGACGTTGTGGGCGCACAAGCTGCGCGCGTTTCTGACCATGTTCGGCATCGCCTGGGGAATCGTTTCCATCGTCCTGATGGTGGCGGCCGGCGAAGGCCTGCGCAAGGGTCAGGAAGAGCAGGCCAAGAATCTGGGCAAGGACGTGATGATCGTCTTTCACGGCCGCACCAGCCTGCAGGCCGGCGGAACCCACGCCGGGCGGTTGGTGCACTGGGAAGATGCGGACCTGCCGGTAGTGCAGGCGGAAACTCCCGATTGCCAATATGCCATTCCCGAGCTGGAGCAGGACACGGTGCGCGCGCACAGCAACTTCAACAATGCCGCGTTCACCGTGACCGGCTCGCATCCGCAGTTCGCCTACATTCGCACTCTCGACGTGGGCCAGGGACGCTTCTATGACTGGGATGACATGCGCGAGGCACGTCGCGTCGCGTTCCTGGGATCGGATGCAGCCAAGCAGTTGTTTCCCGGCCGAAATCCCTTGGGAGACAACGTTTATTTGAATGACTTTCCCTACGTTGTGATTGGCGTCATGGCGAAAAAGAAACAGGATTCCAGCTATGACGGCTGGGATGTAAACAAGATCTTCATCCCATTTTCCGCGATGCGCCGCGACTTCCCCGACCGGCCGCCGGGCACTCCAACCACCTTCGATCAATTGCTGGTGACACCGAAGTCGGTGGAGCAGCACGAAGCCTGCAAACATGAAGTGCGCGCGTCGCTGGCTCGCATGCATCGCTACGATCCCGCGGACAAAGAAGCGTGCCCCATCTGGGACACGGTGCAGGAAGCGCAAGCCTTCAAGACCATGACCGACGGGATGAAATATTTTCTGGGCGCGGTGGGAATTGTCACGCTGCTGCTCGGTGGCATCGGGGTGATGAACGTGATGCTCGTCGCGGTGCGCGAACGCACGCGTGAGATCGGGGTGCGCAAGGCAATTGGAGCGCCGGCGAACGTGATCCTGCGTCAATTCTTTGTCGAGGCGTTGATCATCGCCGGGCTCAGCGGGGCTGTGGGATTGGGAGTGGCATTTGGACTATGCGCCCTGGTGAACCTTCTGCCCATGCCGGATTTCTTTGCTGGCTTAATCCCTGATTGGACTGCGGGACTGGTGGCGACCGCTTTGCTCGGGACAATCGCGGTAGTAGCGGCACTGCTCCCGGCGCGCAGAGCCGCGTCGATTGATCCCATCGAGGCGCTGCGGTATGAGGCGGGAGGGTAAGAGCGGATTTGAATGCTAGTCGAAATCATCCTCGAAGCCTGGATCGCGCTCAAGCGCAACCTGACGCGCACCTTCCTCACCATGCTGGGAATTGTGTGGGGGATTGCGACGGTCACGCTGCTGATCGCTTACGGCAGCAGTTTCCGCGGCGTGCTGGTGCACGGTTTCGATGCTTTCGGCAAGAGCGTGGTGATCTGCTGGCCGCAGCAGACCAGTGAGCAGCCCGGCGGACAGCGCGCCGGGAAAAAAGTCCTGATCGAGCAGGCCGACGTAGACATGGTGAAGGCCACAGCGCCGCTGGTCAGACACGTCTGCCGCGAAACCGTAAACCGGCCGGGAATTGCTTACGGCGACCGCATGGTAGGGACCGCCGCGGTTCGCGGAGTTTGTCCGGAATACGGCGAGATGCGGAACGAAACACCCTCCGAGGGCCGATGGATCGATGCAGGGGACGAATTGGAGCGGCGGCGTGTGATCTTTCTGGGTGGCCGCATCAAGGAACAGCTTTTCAGCGGCCGTCCGGCGATCGGCGAAACGGTAGAAGTCGGCGGCGTGCGTTTCACCGTGGTCGGAGTAATGGCGCGCAAGATTCAGCTCAGTAATTATTTCTCCAGCGACGACGAATCCGCGTGGATCCCTTATTCGACGGCGGGCGACTTGTGGAACACGCGCTACGCCGCGGTGATGCTCTTTGAGCCGATCGCTCCGCAGTTTGAAAAAAAGGCCATGGCGCAGGTGCTCGCCGCCGTGGCCACACGGCAGAATTTTTCCCCGACCGATCCCAAAGCTTTCCAGATGTTCGGCCGCGATGAATTCCGTCCGGTAATCGACGCCTTGACCATTGGCCTGCAAGTGTTGCTGGCTTTTGTTGGAACCTTGACTCTCGGCATCGGCGGCGTGGGCGTAATGAATATCATGCTGGTCTCGGTCGATGAAAGGATTCGCGAGATTGGCCTGCGCCGGGCGCTGGGCGCGAGAAAGCGGCACATCAAGCTGCAGTTCCTGGCCGAGACTTTGCTGATCATGTTGCTCGGCGGCGCCATCGGAGTGCTGCTTTCCTATGCCATTGCGGCGGCGGTGGGTACGCTGCCCATGATGGGGCCGCTGTTTGAAGACGACTCCGGCCAGGGCGATATTCACCTGCGCATCTCGATGATCACGGTCGCGCTCTCGGGCGCAGTGTTGCTGGTGGTAGGCGTGATCAGCGGGCTGGTTCCGGCGATGCGGGCGTCGAAGCTGGACCCGGTCGAAGCCCTGAGGTACGAATAAAGGCAGAAGTAAGAAGTCAGAATGCGGAAGTAAGGAAACCGCCTTTTACTTCTGCATTCTTACTTCTTACTTCTGGCGTTGCTCTTCCTTCGAATTGATTTGCTCCGCGGCGCAATTCGCAGTACCTTGCTGCTAAGTCATTCATTGTCCGAGGTGCGCATTGCCATTCTCCGCCATTGACGCGATGTCTCCCGCCTTTGAACATACCAAACGGCAGCTTTTGCAGCCCTTTCGCTTCGGGCAGTGGGCGCGGCTGGCGGTGGTGGGACTGCTGGCGGGCGAGCTCAGCTCTGGCGGGTGCAACACCAATTACAACAACTTCAACCTTCCCCAGCACCCGGGCGGCACCGGACATTTTCTGCCATCGGGCTTGGCGGGGACAAATCCTGCGCTTTTCGCAGCACTGATCGTCGTGATCGTCGTGGCTGCCCTCGTGCTCAGCGTTGTGCTGATGTACATCAGCAGCGTCATGCGTTTCATTTTGTTCGACAGCGTGCTGGCCATGGAATGCCACATTCGCCAGGGCTGGAGCCGGCGTCAGGGGCCAGGATGGAATTTGTTCGTCTGGAAGCTGCTCTTTACTCTGGCGACGTTCGCCGCGATGATCGTGGTGGTGGGAATTCCGGTGGGCTTTGCCTTCGTTGTGGGATGGCTTAAGGAACCCAGGGAACATGTGCTCGCACTGGTGCTCGGCGGCATCCTCCTGTTCTTCACGTTCTTCATTCTGATCATTGCAATCTCAGTGATTTATGTCCTGACGAAAGACTTCGTGGTGCCGCAAATGGCTCTCGAAGACATCGGCGTAATGGAAGGCTGGCGGCGGCTTTGGCCGATGATGAAGGCAGAAAAGGGAGGATACGCCGCCTACGTTGGGATGAAAATTGTGCTCGCGATCGGGGCGGCAATCATTCTCGGCATCGCAAGCATCATCGGTATTCTGATCATTATGATCCCAGCCGCGGCAGTCGCAATTGCCGCTGTGCTTGCCGGAAAGGCGGCGGGGCTGGGGTGGACATTCTCCACGATCGCGCTGGCCGTAGTCGCCGGATGCGCATTGCTGGTCGTTCTTATTTTTGTTATCGCGCTGATTTCCGTGCCCGCGATCGTGTTCTTTCCCGCGTATTCCATGTACTTCTTTGCCGCCCGCTATCCTGCGCTGAGCACCATGCTCTACCCCCCACCGGCCGCGCCCGCCGCGCCAGAGGTTCCGCCGTACGAGCCTCCACCACTGCCGCCAGAGCCCGCGCCGATCGGATAGAGCGGCGTGCACTTTGTCATTTCGGCAAATTTTGTCATTCCGAGCGAAGCGAGGAATCTGCTGCTTGCCTGCGGCCAGGGAACTCTCACCACCGCCCAGGTGTCTGATGTTGCAGACACGCGCGTGCCAAAGAAAAGCCGAGGAGCTTTCCAATGTCATTCTCAATGGCAGGCCGCGGTGTGCGCGGTCCGCAGATCAACGTTACGCCGCTGATCGACGTACTTCTGACGTTGATGGTGGTGTTCATGCTGGTGGTCGCGTGCGAGCAGGAGGAAGGTGAGCAAGCCCAGATTCCGCAGCCCGATCAGAAACACGCGCGAAGTGTTTCTGATCCGACCACCGTCATCATCCAGTTAATCTGGACTGCGAAAGATCAATTGCCCACGGTGAAAATCAATCAGGACGACGTGCGCTGGGAAGATCTGGAGAGGCGCCTCTCTGTGATCTATCTCAAGCGCGCGGAGAAAGTGGCCTTCGTGCGCGGCGACGCTGACGTCGACTTCCAGTACGTTGCCGAGGTGATCGACGTGGCGCATCACGCAGGCGTGGAGCGCGTGGGGCTGCTGACGGCAATCCCGGAGTAGCTCGTCGTTAAAGGGGGCAGGTGCTAATTCCTCGCCCGGTTCTTGATCCAAATCGGCGTCCCCAAAAACCCGAAGGCCTCCCGAATCTGGTTCTCCAGAAACCGCTGGTAGGAAAAGTGCAGCTTCACGGCGCGGTTGGTAAAGAGCACAAACGTCGGCGGAGCGACCGAGGCCTGCGTCATGTAGAGAATCTTCACCCGCGAGCGCATGGGGATGGAGGCGCGCTCGAAATCCACGGTTTCGATGAAGCGGTTCATGGCCGATGTAGAGATGCGTTTGCGCCGCTCGGTCGCGACTTTTTCGAGCAGCGGAAAGATTCTCTCCGTGCCTTTGCCGGTGCTGGCTGAAATGAAGACGATAGGCGCGTAGTTCAGGAACTTGAGATCGTAGCGCAGGCGCTCTTCGTAGGCCTCGCGGTCGCCGGGCCGTTTGCTTTCGCGCATGCGCATAGCCTTCGACGGCCTGCCCGGTTTCAGCGCGCCGCCGGTGACCAGATCCCATTTGTTCACGACGATGATGATCGAGCGTCCGCTCTCGTGGGCGTAGCCGGCGATGGCGGCATCGAGCTGGCTCACGCCTTCGGTCGCATCGATGACCAGCAGGGCAATGTCGGCGCCTTCGAGATGCTTGCGCGCCATCACCACGGAAAGTTTTTCCGCCATAAGGTGAGTCTTGCCCTTGCGGCGAATGCCGGCAGTGTCGATAAAGCGAAAGCGGCGGCCGTCGCGTTCAATAATCTCGTCGACCGCATCGCGCGTGGTGCCGGGGATGGGCGAAACGATCGCGCGGTCGGAAGCGGTGAGGCAATTCAGCAGCGTGGACTTCCCCACGTTAGGGTGGCCGATGATGGCGACCTTGGTTTCGTAAACGGGCTCAGCTTCGGCGTCCTCCGCAGTTCCGTCCGTCCCAGTTGCCCCGCCTGCCATAGTCTCCTCGGCGATCTCGGCGTGCTCGGCGGTAGAGTCGTCCTTGGGCGGCAAGACTTCCAATACCGCGTCCAGCAGATCATCGATCCCGCGCCCATGCTCGGCCGAGATGGGAAACATCTGCTGGATTCCCAAACGATGAAACTCGTCCACAACGTGCGCCTGCTTTTCAGTGTCGGCCTTGTTGACCGCGAGAAACAGCGGACGCCCGGTCTTGCGCAGCAGACGAACCAATTCGAAATCGGGCCCGGCGAGCGCGGCGCGGCCATCGACCACCATCACGATCGCCGCAGCTTCATCAAAGGCAACCCGCGCCTGGCGGAAAATTTCCGAGGGAATGAAATCCTTATCTTCAGGAATAATCCCGCCGGTATCGATAATGCGCATGCGTCGGCCACGCCATTCCGCATCGCCGTAGAGGCGGTCGCGCGTAATGCCAGGCTCGTCGCCAACGATGGCGCGACGCGAGCCCACGATGCGGTTGAACAGCGTGGACTTGCCCACGTTGGGTCGGCCCACGATGGCAAGCGTCGGAACGCCGGCTGCGGTGGTGGCGAGAGTGCTGGTCGAGTTGTAAGTGGGCTGGGTCAAAATGAGCGGAGCCAGCTGCGAATCACCAGGAACCCTTATTATAGAGACTCCCGTGGCTTTAGGTTCCCAACCCGTGTCTCCCGCCAAGCCAAGCCCCTCCGCGCCCAGCGGTAAGGACGCTTCGCTCTACCAATTCTTTGCGCCGGGAGGGGTGCTTGCGCACACCCATCCCGCGTATGAATTCCGGCGCGGGCAGTTGCAGATGGCGCAGGCCGTCGAGCAGGCGCTGGAAGAAAAACGGCACTTGATCGTCGAAGCCGGTACAGGTACCGGGAAAACGCTGGCCTACCTGATGCCGGTGATCCGCTCGGGCAAGCGTGTGATCATTTCGACCGGCACGAAGAATCTGCAGGAGCAGCTTTTCTATAAAGACATTCCTTTTCTGGAGCAGGCGTTGTTCGGAAAAACAGATTCGGGCGACGAAAGTTCAAACCGCAGGCTTTCCGTCTGCTACATGAAAGGCCGCAACAATTACTTATGCCGCAAGAAACTCTACGACCTCACCGATCAGCCGGTGCTGAGCGGACTGGAGGAGATTGAGCAATATCGCGCCATCGCCGCATGGGAGAAGACAACCTCCACCGGCGACCGAGCAGAACTCGCCGAACTTCCCGAGACCAGCGCGCTCTGGCACAAGCTCGACGCGCGCTCCGACGCCTGTATCGGACAAAAATGTAGCGAGTATGAGCGCTGCTTCATCACCGAAATGCGCCGGCGAGGGATGGAGAGTGACATCATCATCGTCAACCATCATCTCTTCTTCGCCGATCTCGCCATCAAGCTGCAAGCCGAGGGCGCGCCGGACGCGGGCATTCTGCCGGAAGCAGCCGCGGTGATTTTCGACGAAGCGCACGAACTGGAAGACGTGGCAGGAAATTATTTTGGGATTTCAGTGAGCAACCTGCGAGTAGAGGATCTGGCGCGGGATGTAGAAGGTTCGTTGCGGCATAACCGCATGCTTTCGGCGTCGCTCTCGGGAGCACTGGGGAGTTTGTGTGAGCGATCGCAGTTTTTCTTTTCCCTGCTGCCGCCGGGAGAAGGGCGTTTTGCCTTCGAGACACGCCGCGAATTCCTAGAGGAAAACGGGGACGAATTCCTGGCGCTCAATCAGGCGCTGACACGGCTGGCGGGCGAACTCGAAGGCCTGCCGCAGAAGCCGGAAGAGATTTTCAACTTCCTGCGCCGCACGCAGGAAATTCAGGTGCAGCTGGCGTTCGCCATGGAGTCGGATGACCGCAACACGGTCTTCTGGATCGATCGCCGCGGGAGATCCTTTTCGCCACGGAGAAACGGAGGCACGGAGAAAACACGAGAAAGTGCACAAGGCCGTCAGAATGTTTTCCTGCAGGCCACCCCGATTGATGTCGGTCCCATCCTTCGCGAATGCCTCTGGTCGAAACTCGAGTGCGCTGTCCTGACCTCAGCGACCCTTGCCGTCGGAGGCGGTTTCGAATACATCCGGCAGCGGCTGGGCCTGGAGCATGCCCGCGAGTCAGTGCTTCCCTCGCACTTCGACTACGAAAGTCAGGCATTATTTTATGTGCCGCCCGATCTGCCCGATGCGCGCACGCCGCAGTTCACGGCGCAGGCGGCAGACCGCATTCGCAAGCTGCTCGAAATTACCCGCGGCCGCGCCTTCGTGCTCTTCACCAGCTACGCCCAGATGAACGACATCTACCAGCGCCTGCTGGGCGAGTTGGAGTTCCCCATGCTCCGCCAGGGCGACGCGCCGAAAAGCGCGCTGCTTGAGGAGTTCCGCCTGACGCCGAATGCGGTTCTGTTCGCGACCTCATCGTTCTGGCAAGGCGTGGATGTGCAAGGAGAGCAGTTGAGTTGCGTCATCATCGACCGCCTGCCGTTCGCCGTGCCCAGCGACCCGGTGGTAGCCGCGCGCGTGAAGGCAATCGACGCCGACGGCGGCAACGCATTTTTTCAGTATCAGGTGCCCGCCGCAGTGATCACCCTGAAACAAGGCTTTGGACGCCTGATCCGCTCACTGCACGATCGCGGGTTGCTCGTGCTGCTCGATAACCGCATCCTGAAAAAGCAATACGGGCGCATGTTTATCGAAAGCCTGCCGAATTACAAGAAGACTACGGACATGCGCGTGGTCGAGGAGTTTTTCGGATCAGCCCATTGAAGAATCCGGACGGCCGTTCAGTGGACCAGCCGCATGCCAGTCCCGGCTGCCGCCTTCTGATCGAAGGTGAGCGTGTGTTCGCAGTCAGCCGCGTGGCCGCAGCGTTCGATCAAGCAATCAGCGAAGTCGGCGCGGCTGCCGCGGAACATCCGCAATGCCTGCGAGACGATTTCAGCCCGCTCCAGAACCAGTTCCTCGCTGCGCACTAGTGTCTCCAAAACCTGTTCAATTTCTTTCTTCGTGAAACGGTAGAAGGATTCCAACACCCAGACCAGTTCTGCGAGGACGATGAGGGAAACGAAACCCTTTGAACCCGGAGAGAGTGAGTCCATTACTCGTCCTGCGGCGGTCGTTTGGGCAGGATCATCCTCGGTAAGATAACAAACCAGGATGTTTGTATCGAGGCCGGTCATTCGGGTCGATCACCGGGACCGTGAAGCGGCCTTCGCGATGGCGGCGTGCATCTCCTCAATCGATACCGGCTTCCTTCGCCTGCCTCGAAACAGGCCTTTCAGTTCCTTTACCGAGCGGGTTGCGGCAACGATGTTGAATTCCCCTTTTCCCACTTCGACGAATTCGATCCGATCCCCAACGTCAACCCCCAGAGCGGTCCGGACCTGTACCGGTATGGTGATTTGCCCTTTCGAGGTTACGGTTGCGGCCGCCATGTCAAATCCTTCCCAAATCATGGATTCCTTACATTATAGTAAGGAGCCCGGGCTAGGTCAATTCTCACCTCACTCGGTCACACATATTCCCGCTCCGCCCGCCGAATCTCCCTATACCGTTCAAACACTTTCTTGTCGCTCTCCAGCCCCAGCACAGACCGGATCGAGCTTCCCCGGAAAGTATGGCCCAACATCTTCCAGCCAGTGGTCAGAACAAACTTCGGATCATGTTTAAGCGCCGCGGGAATGTGGTGAACCTTCATCCAGCGCTCGGCCTTCCAGCGCAGGAATTCCACTTCTTCGGCGGGCAGGTGCTCGGTCCGTACCACGGCGGTGGTGCCATCATATTCCTCAAGGCGCTCGTTCGTGATCAAGCCTTGATCGCGGAAATCCTTCGTCATGGGCGTGCGCGGATACGGCGTCGGATGCTGAATGTAGGGCCAGTCCACGTAGCGTCGGGCAAATTCGAGATTCGCTTCAATCGATTCGCGCGTGTCACTGGGGCTGCCAACAATCAACCCGCCAACCACATACATCTGGTTGCGCCGGATGTAATCGATGGCCTTAAGCGTGGCGTTTCCCGTGTTGTGGCCGTTACTGCGCTCCGTGTTCTTAGCCGAGGCCTTCAGAAATTGCAGGTCGCTCTCCAGGATGTTTTCGATGCCCAGAAAAACGTAACGGAACCCAGCTCGCCGCATCAGCGGAGCTAGAGTCTCCCCGTGATTCGCGATCGCCGAGGTCATGGCCTGCACGAAGTAATCGATCTTGTGCAGCCCGGCGGCAATAATGGCCTCGCACAATGCCTCGAAGCGTTTCACGTTCAAAGTAATATTGTCGTCAACCAGAAAAATCGTTCGAGTACCGTGGTCGTAGGCGTCGCGAATATCGGCCAGCACGCGGTCAAACGAGTAAGTATGGAAGTTGCGCCCCCGCATTTCGATGATCGAGCAGAAACTGCAATCGAAGGTGCAGCCCCGCGAGGTCTCGATTACATCCACCTGCCGGCCCAGCATTGTGTATCCCTCGAGCACCCGCGCATCGCGCTTCGGCATGCGGATTTCGCTATCCTCCAGCCGGTGCGGAGGCCTCCCGGGGTTGTGCACCCAGCTGTCGCCATTCCGGTAAGAAAGTCCGCCGATACTTTCGACCCCGGAGCCTTGCTCAATCGCGCGCAACAATTCGCGAAAGGTAACTTCCCCCTCGCTGCGCACCAGATAATCCACGCCCATATCTTCATAAGCCTCGGGCGCAAGGCTGGGATCGTACCCGCCCACCACGATCTTCACCCCCGGCCGCAGTCTGCGCACCAGATCGATAATGCGGCCGGCAGTGCGCCGCTGAAACGTCATGATGGAGAGTCCCACAACTTCGGGATCGAGCTCCCGGACCAGCCGGGTAACAGTTTCACGCACCTCGCGATGAACCAGGATCAAATCAGCCACGGCCACGCGGTGATGCGGATCGACGTTGCCCGCGAGTGACGTGAGCGCCCCGTTGGGCATGCGGATAGCAACTGGTGGCATGTGCTCGAACGAATCGGGCATGGAAAGCAGCAGGACGTTCATCGGGACCTGTCCTTACCCTTCGCCATAATCCGCAGGCGCGGTTCGAACTCCAGCTGGCGAAGTGAATGGCCGATATTGTAACGCACAGGCTGGCTGGAATGTCCAACCGCCAGGCGGGGGTGGTGGCGTGTCGGTTTGACTCCTCCTATTCCGACGGCGTCATCCCGAAGCCCCGCGTTTTCTCCAGCGGGGCGAGGGATCTCCCGCAAAACATCTCAAACTGACTTACTGCCCAGGCGGGCCGCGGATGCGGCCGACTCCAACTCCGCACCCTTGCCCAACTGGAAAGCCTACTTGGGCTCTTCTGCCGTCCCCGGACTCCCCAGCACCCCCACCACAATCCCTGAAGCCTCTGCCTTCGTGTGGTACAGGCGCTCAGTCGCCTTCACAAAGTCCGAGGGTTTGGCGTCGGGGATGTCCACAAAGGTCTGCGGATTGCGATCGGTAAGCGGGAACCATGAACTCTGGATCTGCACCATGATGCGGTGCCCGCGCCGGAAGGTGTGGTTGACATCCTGCATGGTGAAATCGATCTCTTCGACCTTGCCGGGAGTAAAAGGCTCGGGCTTCTCGAAACTGTGACGAAACTTCCCTCGAAAAGGCTCGCCCCGCACCAGTTGCTGATATCCCCCCATCGCGAACGCGGGCGGAGGCACGTCAGTTCGAGGTTTGTCCTTGTCTTCCGGCCTGGGTGCGTCGAACCTGCTGTCAGGGAAGTCCGTGGGATAAACGTCGATCAGCTTCACATCCCAATCGGAATCCGTGCCACTCGTCGAAACGAAAAGGCGCGGCGAGATCGGGCCGGCAATGGTCACGTCCTCTTGCAGCACCGGCGTTTCATAGACCAGAACGTCGGTTCTGCTATCGGCAAATCGCTGATCAGACAGCATGTATTCCTGCGGCACGCCGGTCGAAACGTAGTTTACGAAAGGCACCGGCCTGGCCGGATCGCTGATGTATTCATCGAACGCCTGCGCGTCAGAGCCAGCCTTGTCAGAACCAGGCGGATCGAACGAAAGCTCGCCCCCCGCGCGGAAATACAGAGTCTTCGCCTCAGCCTCTTTCGGCGGCCACGACGAATAACGCCGCCAAACATTCGTCCCGGTCTCGAAGACATTTGCTTTCGCAAGTTTCGCGTCGCCGTTGCCTTTCAGGTATTGCTCGAAAAACGGAAACAGTATGTTTTTCCGGTAATAGTCGCCTGTTTTTGCGGCAAACTCCACGCGTCCCAGGCTCTCGCCGTCATAGCGAGCCCAACCGCCGTGAACCCACGGACCCACCACCAGCGCGTTGAAGATCCCAGAATTGTTCTTGTCGATGGCATGAAACGTACTGAAGGGACCTTGTAGATCTTCCGCATCGAACCATCCCCCCACGGTGAGCACCGCGCAGTGAATATTCTTCATGTGTGGGGCAAGATTGCGCACCTTCCAGTAATCGTCGTAGGTGTCATGGTGCATCTGGTCGTCGAACAGCGCACTCTTGCCATCGAGATACTTGGAAAGATTCGCGATCGGCCCCACACTCAGATAAAAGTCGTAGCCGCTTTTCGTACCGTAATCGAAGGGCACTGGCGTCTTCGGTGGCAACTGCGGATTCTCCTGCGGCTTGAACGAGCTGTAGAAGCCAAAATTGGCGTTCAGCATGAATGCGCCACCGTGGTAGGCGTCGTCACCCATGAAGAGATTAGTCATGGGAGCCTGCGGCGAGGCCGCCTTCAGCGCGGGATGCGAGTCGATGATGCTGGCGGAAGTAAAGAATCCAGGATAAGAAATGCCCCAGATCCCCGCGTTCCCATTATTGTTGGGAATGTTTTTGAGCAGCCAGTCGATAGTGTCATAGAGATCGCTGGCGTCGTCCACATCCTGCTTGGATTTCTTGTTGTCGATGTGCGGACGCATCTCGAGAAACGTCCCCTCCGACATGTAGCGCCCGCGCACATCTTGATTGACGAAAATGTAACCGGCCTTGTCGAAGTCGGGCGATGGACCGAGCCGTGTGCGGTACAGATCCACGCCATACGGACCCACGTTGTAAGGCGTCCGATTGATCAGAAATGGATAGGCACGCGAGGTGTCCTTGGGCACGTATATCGAGGTAAAAAGATGCACGCCGTCGCGCATGGGGATTCGATATTCATACTTGGTGTAGTGCTCCTTAATGTCATACTCGGGCGGCGCGGCGGGCGCGCTCTGGGCAGCAAGATTGGCGGCTAACGCTAGTGTGAACAGGACCAGGAAAGGCAGTTTGCGACGCGGCATTAGTGCTCCTTGGTCAAGCAAAGAAATGAATAGGCAAACTACCTGTAGAGGCACTGGGCAGTCAAGCCGCATTCCGCCCCCGCCGCGCTACAATAGAGGTTTCGCGATGAAACGCGGCCCGGTCTGTATCCACGCGAAGCCGCTGAGGGACGCATGTTTGAAGTAACCGTTGACGACACTTTTGCCGCAGGTCATTACCTGCGCAACTACAAGGGCAAGTGCGAGAATCCGCACGGGCATAACTACAAGATTCGCGTAACCCTGGCCGGTGCCGAGCTGGACAGAGCCGGACTTCTGCTCGATTTCAAAGATCTGCGCGAGGTCATGAAGCACATAATCGAGCGCCTCGATCACCAGATGATCAACGACATTGAACCCTTTACCGTGATCAATCCCTCGGCAGAAAATCTGGCCAAATATTTTTACGAGGAGTCGAACATAAGGCTGAAGAACGTGACCAAGGGCCGCGTGCGCGTGAAAGACGTAACGGTCTTCGAAACCGACACCACAACAGCGAAATACAGCGAGTAGCAGTGGTCAGTGACCGGTGACCAGTGACTAGAGCATGGGTTCCTCGTCAGACATTCACTGCCGGCCGCTTATGCTGGCCACTGATCACTGTTTTCCAATGCAGATCACCGAAATCTACAAATCGCTGCAAGGTGAATCGACGCACGCAGGCCTCCCGTGCGTGTTCGTGCGCCTCACCGGCTGCAATCTGCGTTGCACCTGGTGCGACAGTGAGTACACATTCCAGGGTGGCCGGAAAATGACTCCCGAAGAAGTGGAGGACGAGGTAAAGGCCCTCAGTCCCAACGGAGGCTTGGTCGAGATCACCGGCGGCGAGCCCATGCTACAGGAGCGCGAACTGGTGCCGTTGATGCGCCAACTGCTGGAAGCTGGCTATCGCGTGCTGCTTGAGACCAGCGGAGAGCGGCCTCTGGAGCGGGTTCCCGCGGCAGTCATCAAAATTGTGGACGTGAAGTGTCCGAATTCCGGCGAAGCCGACACGTTCCACACCGAAAATCTGGAAGCCTTGACCACTCTGGACGAAGTTAAGTTCGTCCTAAGCGGCCGCACAGATTACGAATTCGCTCGCGACTTCACGCGCCAGCATGGTCTGGCAGAGCGCGTCCATGCGGTACTATTCTCTCCGGCATTTCGCAAAGACGCGACCGGCACGCGGGATAGTTCGCATTGTTTGCTCGATCCCCAGGAATTAGCCGAGTGGATGCTCGCCGATGACGTTCCGGCTCGCCTCGGTTTGCAAATGCATAAGTTCATCTGGGACCCGGCGCTGAAAGGGGTTTAAGAAGCAGATCGAATACCATGACGCGGTCGTCCAAACGCGCGGTTGTTCTACTCAGCGGTGGCATGGATTCCTGCGTCTGCGCCGCTCTCGCCGCCCGCGACTATGATGCCGCGGCGTTGCACATCAGCTACGGACAACGCACCGAAGATCGCGAGCGCCAATCCTTCCTCGCCATCTGCCAGCGCCTGAATATTCACGACAAACTCCTGGTACGCAACGAGGCTCTCCCCGCCATCGGAGGTTCGGCCCTCACCGACCAAAGCATCGCCGTACCCACGTCGCAAGCCGCCGGTCACGACATTCCAGTCACCTATGTACCCTTCCGCAATGCCCATTTCCTGGCGGCAGCCGTAAGCTGGGCCGAGGTCCTGGGCGCGGAGAAAATCTTCATCGGCGCGGTGGAACAAGACAGCTCCGGCTATCCCGATTGCCGCCCAGCGTATTATGAAGCGTTCAACCAGGTTATCAAGACCGGTACGAAGGAAGGAACCATCGAAATCGCCACCCCGCTCATCCGCCTGCGCAAAGCCGAAATTGTGCGCCTGGGCCTTGAATTGGGCGCGCCATTCGATTTAACTTGGTCATGCTATAGCCGCCAGGATCAGGCGTGCGGGGTCTGTGACAGCTGCGTATTGCGGTTGCGGGCGTTTGCAGCTGCGGGCGCCAATGACCCGATTCCCTATGTCGCGATGCACCAGCATTTGACAATTTAGTTTCTTACGCCGGGAGGCCAACATGAAGAAGCATTTCGCAGTACTCGCATTCGTTCTCTTAATGCTGGGACTATGTGTGCCTCCGGGTTTCGCCCAGGCTTCGGGCACCGTCAAGGGAGTATGCACGGACCTCCAGGGTAGCCCCATCGCCGATGGCGTCGTTGTGTGGGCCAACCAGGATAACGGTCAGAAATACTCCCTCAAAACCAACAAGAAGGGCGAGTACTTCTCGTTGGGCATTGCCCCCGGCACCTACAACGTCACGCTGTACAAGAACGCGGACGACGCCAAAGCCAACAAGGAACTCTTCCACATGAACAGAGTGCAGGTCACGTTGGACGAGATGACGCAAGACATCAACCTGAAAAAGGAGCAGGCGGAACAAGCGAAAGGCGCAGGCCTGAGTGCCGAGCAACTCAAGCAGAGACAGGAACTGGAAGAGAAACATGCCAAGGAAGTAAACACCGTTAAGGCCTTGAACGAAAAGATCGTGGCCGCCAACACCTCGATGAAGGCTGGCGATTTCGACGCCGCCGTCACCACGATGACCGAAGCCACGCAAATGGACGCCACGCGCGACGTGATCTGGGCCCTGCTCGGCGATGCCTATCGCGGTTCCGCGTTAAAGCAGACGGATCCCGCGGAGAAGACCCGGCGCATGCAGGAAGCCGTCACCGACTACCAGAAGGCGATTGATATCAAGCAGAAGGCCATGGATACTGCCACCAAGAAGGATCCCGACGATCCCCGCCGGCTGGCGGAGTACTACAACCACCTGGGAGATGCTTCCGCCCGAGTTGGCAAGCTCGACGACTCCGTAAAGGCCTACAACCAGGCGGCACTGGTGAATCCCGAGGGCGCGGCAGCGTATTTCTACAACGCCGGCGCGGTTTTGACCAATGCTGGCAAGATCGATGACGCCATCGCCGCCTTCGACAAATGCATCGCGCTCGATCCCACCAAGGCCGACGCCTACTACCAGAAGGGCGTGAACCTCATCGGCAAAGCCACCCTGCAAGGCGACAAAATGGTTGCCCCCGCAGGCACGGCCGAAGCTTTCAACAAATATCTCGAACTCCAGCCCACCGGCCAATACGCCGACGTCGCCAAGCAAATGCTAACCAGCATAGGCGCCCCCGTGGAAACCGGCTTCGGAAAAAAGAAGGCCAAGAACTAGATCGTATCGATTAAGCGCGATTAAGGACGGCCCAAGGGTCGTCCTTTTCTGTCGTGCCAGACGTTCTGTTCGTGCCAGCCGCCGTGATCAGGCCCGCCCTGCGCCGCGCGGGTTTACTGAGAACTGAGAACTGAGAACCGAGAACCGAGAACTGGGAACCGAGAACTGAGAACCGAGAACTGCCTTCTGGTTACCAAGGGCTATGTCCTTCCTGTCCTTACACTTATAGCTGCCTGCGCGGTAAAGTGTAGGTATCAGGGCCTGCGCTGGGCCCGTTCTCCCGTTTGTGGTGCGTGCAATTCCCTAAGAGTAAGCACACGTGTGAGTGCGAGGATGGAATGGCATCACCAGGCATCGCCGCAATTTCAGTTTCTTTAGAAGGCTATTCCGGTAGCGGCAAAGTGGCTACGCCAGCTTTGCTGGGCGCCATGCTGCGCGCCGCCGACAAGATCAGCGATCTGATCTTTTCTCCCGGACGCCCTCCGCAAGTGCAGGTTTACGGCCAGCTCATTCCCGTGCAGGTGCCGGGAGTGGCCACCCTCACCCCCGACGACACCCGCCATCTCGCCGCCGATCTCATTGGAGACAATAAACAGGCGGTCGCAACCCTGCGCGAACACGGCTCCTGCGATATATCCTACGGCTTGGCCGGCGTAGCTAGATTTCGCGTCAACATCTTCATCCAGCGTGGCAGTTGCGCTGTCGTGATGCGGGTCATTCCCACTGCTATCCCAGATTTCGCTTCGCTCCGTTTGCCCTCGCACCTCGCCGATGTGGCCAAGCTACGCGACGGAATCGTTCTGGTGACCGGCCCCGCCGGATCAGGAAAATCTTCCACCCTCGCCGTACTCCTCGACTGCATCAATCGCGAGAAGAATTACCACATCATCACCATCGAAGATCCCATCGAGTTCCTGCACAATCACAAAAGCTCCACCGTCCATCAGCGAGAACTCCACAGCGACACGCCCAGTTTCTCTCACGCCCTGCGTTCGGCGCTGCGGCAGGCGCCCAAGGTCATTCTAGTGGGCGAGATGCGCGACCGTGAAACCATCGAGATCGTTCTCGAAGCTGCCGAAACCGGCCACCTCGTGCTCTCCAGCCTCAACACCATGGACGCACCCAAAACTGTCGAGCGCATCGTCAGTTCGTTCTCATCAAGTGAACAGCCAAGTGTGCGGGACCGCTTCGCCAAGTCATTCCGTTTCATCATTTGCCAGCGGCTCCTGCCCAAGACGGATCGTAACGGCCGCGTCCCGGTCGCCGAAATCCTGAAAGCCAATGCCCGCACCAGGGAATGCATCGAAAAAGGCGAGCGCGACGGCAAGACGCTTCTCGACGCCATGAAGGCAGGCGCCGCCGAAGGCATGCAACACTTCGACGGCGAAATCGCCCAATTAGTCCGCGACCGCGTAATCGATCTCGAAACCGGCCTCTCCTTCGCCAGCAACGCCACCGTGTTAGGCCAGGAACTGGTCAGATAACCCCCCTTGTTACCGTAAAGGGTTGTCATCCTGAGCGGAGCGAAGGACCCCGTACCCGGTTCCGCTACCACCAGCCTCGCAGGGGGTTCTCACCTCACTCCCCGGCCGCTACGTCAACTCTGGAATGCCTCAACAAAGACAACGGACCTGCCAGCGAGGGCTCGGGAAGGGCACGGCTTCAGCCGCGCCTGGGATTCTCACGGGAAATCTACATCCAGCGCATAAATGTCTTCGGTGCTCGCGTCCCGCACAAAAAGCCGCGAGTCGTCAGGCGCCTGGCCGCTCCACGATCCCCAAGTTCCGAAATAGCGGCGCAGACTCCCCAAACTGAAGAGGTCCTCAGGATGGCTATCCCCAACCTTAACCCGGTGGCACTTGGGATTCTCTATAGCGAAGTTGTCGTAATACACGTAGCGGCTGTCTGCTGACCAATACGGATAGTTCACGTTGGCATCCGCGAACCATTCCGACCACTTCTGTGTGCGGAAATCATAGAGCATGAGCTTATGCGAGCCCTCGGCACTGATGGCAGCCAGGTAATGGCCGTCGGGAGACCAGCGCGGAGAAAACAGGCCCGTGGAACCGGGAAAAGTCGAAGTCTTTCGGCTCTTCACATCCACGAGCTGAATATCCTTCGTTCCGGTGTTCATGGAAGAAAGCCGTCCGAAGGCAACCTGGGTGCCATCCGGAGACCAGGTCGCGTCTATTTCCCCAAGGTTTTCCGGCAGTAACTCCTCGGGCGAGTCGCCTTGCGTGGAAACCAGAAAGATCTTAAATGGCTTTCCGGCTCGGCCGGAAATGTAAGCGATTTGGCTTCCATCTGGCGACCACACTGGAAGCGAAGCCACCGCCGGCGGATAGGTAAGCTGCAGCCGTTCGCTGCCGTCCACACGGCTGCGCCACAACGTTCCGTCGGGAACCGCAACGTACGCGGCCCATTTGCCGTCGCGCGAGAAGGCTACGTCGGTCGCCGAAATTCCCCCGAGGAACGGGACAAATTGTTTCGTAGCAGCGTCGTAGCGTACGAGTTCGCCGCGCGCCTGCATGCCCTGCACAAATAGCCTCTTGCCATCCGGGCTCGGCACGCCGGCGTGATACACGATCGGGCCAGTCGTCAGCTGCGTGGGAACAGCGGAAGCTTTGCGAAACATTCCGATGGAGTCCGCGACCGCAAAAATATTGTTGCTTTGGCCTTGGCCGCTTTCGAAGACGTAGTAGCGCCCATCCGGGGTCCAGCGGCCCCACTGTTCCTGCGGCGGATTGTGCCAGCCCTTGAGCAGTTGATGCAGATTGGATCCGTCGGACCGGACCTCCCACAGCGAGTTCGTGTTGGCCTGATCATGCACCGAAAAGCGGATCCGGCTCCCATCGGGAGAGAACGCGGCGCCATACGCAGCACCCGGGGTGGTGACGAGAAGACGCGCCCCCGTGCCTTCGGCGTTCGCCAGGTACAAGTCCGAGCCTTTGATGAATGCGAGGTAACGCCCGTCCCGCGACCAGGCGCCCGAACTGCCCTCTGTATCGCCCAGGCGACGCGGCGAACCGGTGGGCAACGGCAGCGCCCACAGCGGCACAATTCTGTCGCCGCTCGCCATCATGCTGCCCACCAGCAGTTGGGAATGGTCCAAAGAGATGTCAAGGATAGCCATGCTCTTGATGGGCGCCTGAATTATCGACGTTTCGCCGCCCGTTGCTGAAACCTGCGCCAGTACCACCCCTTCAGGACGCCACTGGGTGGCATACACTCGCGCGCCGTCGGTCAGCATATTTCCCATGATGTAGCCATCACGCGTGATCTGCGTGATGCCGGTGACCTTCGGTGGACTTACCGGGAGCAAGGCCCAGACAGCAACGGCCACCACTAACAATCCAGTCACCCCCGCCAGCAGCCAGAGCCAGCGACGCTTGCCTTCTGAGGCACGGGCGACGGTCGCGGCGGCAACACTCACTCTGTCCGACGTGCTATCCCGCTTAAGCCGTTTCAGGTCAGCTCGGATTTCAGCTGCACTTTGATAGCGGGTCTCGCGGTCCTTGTCGAGGGCCTTGCTGATGATGTGTTCAAGCCCGGGGGCGAGATCCGGATTGAGCCGGTGCGCCGGCGCAGGCTCCTTATGAAGAATGGAATCGAAGATCGCGGCGGTTGTCTCTCCGCGGAACGGCAATTGTCCCGTCGCCATTTCGTACAGCACGGTGCCAAAAGAAAACACGTCGGTGCGGGCATCAAGATCCTTGCCCAGCGCCTGTTCCGGCGACATGTAAGCCACGGTGCCCAGAGTGCTGCCCGCACTGGTAAGGTGCGGATTGTTCGAACTGGCGATGGTCGCACCATCCGGCGTCGTGGTCGCATGCGTTTTCGCCAATCCGAAATCAAGAATCTTGGCATGCCCGCGCTCGGTCACGAAAATATTCGCGGGCTTGATGTCGCGATGCACAATCCCTTTCGCGTGGGCCGCGTCCAGCGCGTCGGCAATTTCAATACTCAGATCAAGTATGCGTTCCAACTCGATTCGCGGCCCGAGTATCAGATCCCGGAGGGTCTTGCCCTCCAGATATTCCATCACCAGAAAAAGCCGTCCCTGGTGCTCTCCGATTTCGTAAATCGTGCAGATGTTGGGATGATTGAGCGCAGAAGAAGCCCGCGCCTCACGCCGGAACCGCTCCAGCGCCTGCGCATCGTTGGCCAGAGCATCCGGCAGAAACTTAAGCGCCACGAACCGGCTGAGCTGAATATCCTCAGCCTGATACACCACACCCATTCCACCCCCGCCAATCTTGCTCAGGACGCGATAGTGCGAGACGGTTTCGCCAAGAATCGATTGCGGTTCAGACACGCGGCCAATCTTAGCAGACGCGCGCCGCGAAAGTCGTGACATGAAAAAGGCCCGTCCGCCCCTCAACCCTTGTCATTCCGAACCGGGCTGAAAGCCCGGTGAGGAACCTGCTGCTTGCAAGCGCGACCACGGACCCCGCCCACCGGGGTGCCCCATTTCTCGCGCTTTTTGCGAGAAGTGGGGATTTCGCTATCATCTCTCCATGCCCGCATCACCAACCCAATCCCTGATTTTGACTTTCGAAGAAGCCCGCCGCACAGTCGAAGACCACGCATCAAAACTGGCCCCACCCGCCACCGAAATCGCCGACCTCCTCCACTCCGCCAGCCGAGTTCTAGCCGAGCCCATCACCGCCGATCGCGACATCCCTCCCTTCCCACGCTCCACACGCGACGGCTACGCGGTACACGCCAACGATGTGGCCACGCTCCCCTCCAAACTGAAAGTAATCGGAGAAATCAAAGCGGGCCTTCGACAACTCCCCTCCCCGCTGAATCGCGGCGAAGCCTACTCCATCATGACCGGAGCCCCAGTGCCGCCAGGCGCAGACGCAGTAGTAATGGTCGAATACACCTCGCAGCAAGCCGATTCCGTCGAAATAAAAAAGGGAATCGCGCCCGGAGAAAACATCGTCGCCCAAGGCGCGGAAGCCAAACGAGGCAGCCTCCTGCTAGATCGCGGCACACGTCTCAACGAAGCAGACATAGCGCTGGCAGCCTCAGTGGGCAAATCGCGGCTGAAGGTATTCGCCCGCCCGCGCGTAGCAGTTCTAACCACAGGCGATGAGATCGTCGAGGTCAACGCCGAACCCGGCCCCACCCAGATTCGCAACTCCAACACCTATTCGCTGGCGGCCCAGATCCAGCAAGCCGGAGGCGAGCCCGTCCTCCTGCCCATCGCCCCCGACGAACCACACCCCCTCCGCCAACTAATAGAAGAAGGCTTGCAATCAGACCTGCTGATCATGACCGGCGGCGTTTCCATGGGCCGCTACGACCTGGTCGAGCAGGTCCTAGCCGATCTGCAAGCCGAATTCTTCTTCACCGGAGCCAAAATCCAACCGGGAAGGCCAGTAGTATTCGGCCGCCTTCGGTGTGGTGCGGGCACCCTCGCCCGCGAAGGGGCGTCAGCCCCGGTTTTGCCGCTCTCGTCAGGAAGCTCGCCCAAATATTTCTTCGGACTCCCCGGCAACCCAGTCTCCACTATGGTCACCTTCGAACTATTCGCCAGACCAATGCTGGAAGCTCTAGCAGGCATGCCCCCGCGTCCACTAACCTTCCTCCACGCCCGCCTGAAATCCGAAATCCGCGTAAAGACCGGACTGAAGCGCTTCCTCCCCGCAATCCTCTCCGGCGAATACGAAGACGCGCAAGCAGAACTCGTCCCCTGGCAAGGCTCCGGCGACATAGCCGCCCGCACCCGTTCAAACTGCTACATAGTCATCCCACCCGACCGCGACCAAATCCCCGCCGGCGAGTGGATCGCGATAATGCCGCGATAGAGAACTGAGAACCGCAAACTGAGAACCGAGAACCGCAAACTGAGAACTGGGAACCGAGAACTGAGAACTGAGAACTGAGAACCGAGAACTGAGAACTGAGAACTGAGAACCGCAAACTGAGAACCGCAAACTGAGAACTGAGAACCGAGAACTGAGAACTGAGAACTGAGAACCGAGAACCGAGAACTGAGAACTGAGAACCGAGAACTGAGAACTGAGAACCGAGAACTGAGAACCGAGAACTGAGAACTGAGAACTGAGAACCGAGAACTGAGAACTGCCGTCCCATGTAAACTAGATGTTCCGCATGCCCAAAAAGCTTTCCCACTACGATGCCGCCGGCCGTGCCCGCATGGTCGATGTCTCCGGCAAATCCCCCACCAGGCGCGAAGCCGAAGCCAGCGCCTTCGTCCAGATGAAGCCCGCGGTACTGCAAGCGCTGCCGAAGAATCCCAAAGGTGACCCGCTCGAAGTAGCGCGCATCGCCGGAATCATGGCCGCCAAGCGCACCGCCGACCTGATCCCGATGTGCCACACTCTCCCGCTCTCCCACGTTGCCGTCGAGATGCGCCTATGCGAGAATGGCGTCGCCATCACCACCAAAGTCGTCACCACCGCCGAAACCGGAGTGGAAATGGAAGCCCTAGTAGCAGCAGGAATTTCCGCCCTCACTCTATACGATATGGCGAAGGCTCTCGATAAGGGCATTGCAATCCGCGAGATTGTCTTAGAACGAAAATCCGGCGGCAAGAGCGGAGACTACCGGCGCACCAAGAAGTAACGCGCATGATTCCATGGCCAACGACGTCAAACTACTTTTAGTCGACGATAATCCGATGGTGCTAAGCATGCTTCAGCATGCCCTCACTCCATTCGCGCGCGTGGTGGCCGCTGGTGACGCCGCCGACGCACTGTTGAAGGCGGTCGACGATCCTCCCGACCTCCTCGTCTGCGACTTCCGCATGCCCGGCATGGATGGCAAACAGCTTATCGAGAAGCTGAAGAGCCGTCCCGCCACGGCAAACTTTTCCGCCATCCTGCTGGCCAGCCGCACCGACATTGACGAGCGCCTTTCTCCGCAGGATGCCGCCGACGACTACATCGCCAAGCCGTTTTTCCTGAAAGAAGCCACGCGCCGCATCAAGCGCACCGTCGACCGCATCGCCCTCGAGAAGATGGCGAAGACCGCGCCCTCCGACGGAGTGGTTCGCGGCAACCTCGCCCAGATGAACGTCATCGACCTGATGCAGTCCCTGGAAATGGGACGCAAGAGCTGCCAGCTCAAGCTAAACAACGAAGGCGATAAGTGCGAAGTCTTCTTCGTCGAAGGCCAGGTCAAGCACGCAACCTACGGCTCCTTGACGGGAGACGAAGCCGTCTTCAAAGTCCTGCGCTGGACCGGCGGCAACTTCGAACTAAACTTCGAAGGCAAGACCGATCAGGAAACCACCAAACTCAACACCCAGGGCCTGCTCATGGAGGGCTTGCGCCTGCTCGATGAATCCCAGCGCGATGGCGGCGGCGAGCCCACCGAAGAAATCGCTGCCAGCGCCGGCGTCACTCCCGCCGCCAGAAGCGCCGACGCTCCTTCAAGCAGCTCCGCCGCAAGCACCACGAGTTCGAGCAGCAGTGTCCGAACGGAAGAGGAAGATGATGTCCTCCTCGACAGCTGACGCTTCGTCTGCGAAACCTTCTGCGCCGGTGGTTCTCACCGCCGCCGTAGTCACGGTCAGCGATTCCTGCTCCCGCGGCGAACGCGTCGACGTTTCCGGCCCGGCCGTGGCCGAGGTCCTGAAGAAATCCGGCTTCCGCATCGTCGCCACGCAAATCGTGCAAGACGATTCCATGCAGATTCAGAACGCCCTGGTTCACCTCGCGTTAGAGGTTCGTCTCATCGTAACCACCGGCGGAACGGGCATCTCGCCGCGCGATGTCACGCCGGAAGCAACCGAAGCAATTTGCGATCGTCTGATCGATGGCGTAGGCGAACGTATGCGCCTCGAAGGCGCAAAAAAAACTGCATTCGCCGCGCTAAGCCGCGGAGTATGCGGCGTCCGCGAAAAGACTCTCATCCTGAACGTCCCCGGCAGTCCCAACGGCGCGGTGGAATCGCTGCAATCTGTGCTGGAGCTGATCCCTCACGCGCTGAATTTGCTGGAAGGCCACACCGAGCACAAATAAATAACATCGGCTGGTGCCGGGTTAGGAGAACCGATGGCAAATACATTTGGCACCGACATTTTGATTCAGGCCAAAGACATCAGCAAATGCATGGGTGCACTCCAGCGCGGTTCGGAGCCTGCTCCGCCCTATGAAAAACCATAGCCAAACCCTGTCAATAGCTAAAGAGTAAACGTTTGAGGCTATGTGACGGCAAGGAAAGGAAATATAAATCTGCAAATATGGCGCATTTGCCTATAGCAATATGATATACTGATATTATAGAGTCGAGAAATCGACAAAAGCAAAGAAAGGCGTAGCCCACGGGCTGCGCCTTTTGTCTTTTAGGAGTACCTATGGGTCGGCGAGGCAAAAAGTTCTTCGAAAGTTACAAACGGCGCGGCGAGTGGGCTGAGTTGCTGTTCATGACCGTGGCCTCCGGCCGCGGCTTCAACGTGGCCAAGCCCTGGGGAGAGTCGCCACGCTACGACGTCGGCCTGGAACTGGCCGGCCGCTTCCTCCGCGTGCAGGTCAAATCCACCGAAATGTGGCTCGGGACATGCTATCTGTGCCAGCTCTACTCCTTCGGCCGCCGCGCCTACACTCCCAAAGAGATCGACCACTACGCCATCTACGTCCTGCCCGCCGACGTCTGGTACATCTTCCCCGTCCGCCGCCTGGCCGGAATGCGCACCATCGCGCTGACACCCCATCTCAAAGGCCACAAATACGAGCGCTACATGGAAGCCTGGCCCCTGCTAACCCAACACCTAACCCGCCAACCCGCAGCCACCAGCAAAGACAAGCACCCAATCCCCATGAGCCGCCTAACCCAGCGCATCCTGAAGCGCCTCGAAGGTTTGGATCACTGACTCTGACTCATAAAGCGTCCAGCAAGAAAACTTTTGAAGCGCCCAGCACTGAAAACTTTGAAGCGTTCAGCAAGAAAACTCTTGAAGCGTCCGGCAGTTTGAAGCATTGAGCAAGAAAACTCTGTCATTCCGACCGGAGCCGGACCCTGAGCGAAGCCGAAGGGGACGGCTTCAGCCGTGCCGCAAAAAGCTCTGTATCAGGGCGAGGGATCGTATCAGGGCATCGCTTCAGCGATGCCGTAAAGCGCCGCAAATCAACGCGGCTTCAGCCGCTGAGGGGATGCAAACGCCGCTGTGCGAACGTCAGCAATTTATTTCTGCACCGGCGGCACATATTCCTTGGGCACAGCCGAACCTTCACCGAAGAAGAACTGGTCCATCTGCTTGACGATCACTTCCTGATCTTCGCGGCGCGCCGGGTTCAGGCGGTATTCGTTGAGCAGCATCTTGCAGTGCTCGGTCCACATCCTCCACGCTTCCTGGGAGACGTTGTCATAGACCTTGCGCCCCAGGTCGTTGTCAAAAGGCGGCTCATCGAGCCCAGGCAGGTCCCTTTTCAATTTCACGCAGAAGACGGTATGCGCCATACGCTTCCTTCAGTCCGGGAATTTATCCGTAAAAAATTATTATACGGGACGGGCAGGTGAGGAACCGCGGCGATCAGGCTTCGCGCTTCGGCAAGAACCTTCGCCACGGCCCGAAGCCTGATCGCCGACAGCCGAGGACTATTTCTTCTCCTGATCTTTATCTGGAGCCTTGTCTGGAGCCTTGGTCGCGCTCTTGTCTTCAATGGAGAGCAGTTCGATGTCAAAAATCAGGGTAGATCCCGGGCCGATTTCGGCGCTTGCCGCGCGGTCGCCATAGGCCAGATCGGAAGGAATAAAAAGTTGCCACTTCGATCCAACCGGCATCAGCTGTAGCGCCTCGGTCCATCCTTTGATGACGCCAGTCACGGGAAACGTCGCCGGCTTGCCGCGTTTGTAAGAGCTGTCGAATTCCGTGCCGTTGATCAGAGTGCCGCGATAGTTGCAAACCACGGAGTCGGTCGTCGTGGGCTTCGGTCCCGTGCCCGCCGTCAGAACCTTGTATTGCAGGCCGCTGGGCAGTGTGACTACGCCGTCTTTGCTCTTGTTGGCGGCAAGAAAAGTTTCGCCTTCTTTCTTATTTCCTGCCGCAGCTTCCTGGTTCTTCTCCTGCATCTTTTGTTGCATGTCTTTCTGCACGGCCATGATCGCGCCCTGCGCTTCCTCGTCGGTGAGCAGAGTCTTACCACCTGCCAGAGAGTCTTTGATGCCGCGTGCCAGAATGCTGGGGTCTACGGGAACGTTCTGTTTCTTGAAATTCGCCCCCATCCTCATTCCAATGGCGTAACTGAACTTGTCTTTCGGAGTTTTGAGGGTCAAGGGAGCGGCGGTCTTCGCCGCAGTGGCGGAATGCGCCTTGGCCGCTGGAGTTTGTGCCTTAGGTGCCGTCGCAGAGGATGGAGCGGCTGGTTGAGTCGTCGCGGCCGGAGTCTGCTGCGCTAGAGCATTGCCTAGCAAAAGCATCCCAGCCGCCAATAGGTTTACCGCAGTGATGAAGGATTTGCGCATGCACCTATTGTCCCATCCGAGGGAACATCTCGGCAAACCGCAGGATGAGCACGTGCCAGGCCAGCCCCGCAAGATGCGGACCCAGGCATCAGCCTGGCATTGCCGCTGGAAACGTTTGGTGGGCCCGCCAGGATTCGAACCTGGGACCAATGGATTATGAGTCCACGGCTCTAACCGCTGAGCTACGGGCCCGGGATTGGGGAGGGTGGCATCGTCCTTGGTGTGACTTGGATATTCTACAGCAGGAGGTTGGGGCCGCCGCGCGAAGCGCGGCTGGGCTTGGGGCACATATAATCCTGAGCTATGAGTGAAATTTCCAGGGCTGGGAGTGAGATTGACTATTTTGCGATGCTGGCTGTGGCTTTGGCGGAGGCGCGGATGGGGTTGGCTGAGGGAGGGATTCCGATTGGGGCTGCGATTTTTGATGCGGCGGGGCGAGTGGTTGGAGCTGGGCGCAACCGGCGGGTGCAGGATGGGGATCCTTCTTTGCATGGGGAGACGGATGCTTTTCGGAGGGCGGGGCGACAGCGTAGTTATCGGGAACTCATCATGGTTACCACGCTTGCTCCGTGCTGGTATTGCAGCGGGTTGGTGCGGCAGTTTGGGTTTGGTGCGCTGGTGGTGGGGGAGAGCCGGAATTTTCAGGGCGGGGTGGAGTGGTTGCGGTCTTTGGGAGTCCGAGTGATCGATCTGGATTCCGAGGAGTGTGCGGTTATGTTGGGGGATTACATTCGGGCGAATCCGGCGGTTTGGAATGAGGATATTGGGCGGGATGAGGGGTAGGCGTGGAGGGTGGTGCTGGCCTGCAAAGTAAAACGGCGGCCTGGCAGGCTGCGGAAAGATGTTTTTCTGGACCAGTCGACGCCGTTCGACATTGGCTTAGGTCGCTCGCATCAAGAGATTTCGCAGGCGGACCAGGGCGACCACGGGGGCTGAAGCCCACAGGGGTTTTGCCGCTTGACGCGGCGCTGGAAGCGCCGCTCTTCCACGGTACTACGGGCTTCCGAGGCGAGGCGGGCGTATAGGCGGCCGCAGCAAAGGTAAAGATCTGAACATGTGTCTTTCCCAGTTCTGCTTGGGCCGCCGGTTGAATTCTTATGCGCCTTTTAGAAATCGAGGCGCAGGGACATTTGGATCTGGCGCGGGCTGCCTATGGTTTTGTTGACCGCGCCGAGGCCAGCGGGACAGTTGTAGAAACCGCTGACGGGAGTGGAGCTTGCGCAACCGGTGGGCAACGGCGTAGTGCCTACTACCGGGAAGTCGTCGTAAAACTCGTTTTGAGTTACGTCGTCGATGGGAACATCGAAGCTGGCGTGGTTGGTCAAATTGAAGACGTCGAAGGTGTACTTCAACGAGACACGCTCGGTGAGAGGCGTGACCTTTACGATGGAAATATCGGCGCGTTTTTGCCAGGCCTGGCGGAAGATGTTGCGCTGGCCGCTGGTGAAATTGGTTTCGAAAGTATCGCCGGCGGGAATTGCGCCGCCTAGATCCCCGGGGTTCAGCAGAGGCAGGGTGAAGCAGTTGGCGTTGAGCGCGTAGGCTGAACTGGGCGCGCCGGGCAGGTTGGCGTAGGCGCCGGAAGCGCCGGTGAGAGCGCTTTTTGGGGTGCAGCCGGGAGCCAGAGGGACGACGGGATTGGTGATGCCGTCGGTTACGCCGTAGAAGATGCTGCCTACGGCTCCGGAATAATCGATGATGCTGTAGGGCTGACCGCTTTGAATCACGGTAATGCCCTGCAGGGACCAACCGTCCGCTACCTTGCCCTTCACCGTAGAGGCAGAAAAGAACTTGGGCAACTCGTAGACGTAGCTGAAGTTGAAAATGTGGGTGCGGTCAAAGTCGGATGATCCGTAGGACTCACGCAGGTTGAGGGGATTGTTGCCGTTGTAGAACAGGCCCATGGCGCTCTGCTCGTCGAGCGCGTGAGAATAAGTGTAGGAAAAGCCCACCTGCAGGCCGTGGCTCATGCGTTTTTCGATGTGGGTCTGGAGAGCGTTGTATTCGGAGACGCCGGCCGCTTTGTAACTTTCGGACTCGGCGGAATAGCCGATGTAGGGGACGCGAAGATCGTTGTTGCCGCCTTCGTAATTGGCCAGCATGGGTTGTCCGTTGGGTAAATTGATGGAGGGACCGTAGAGATATTGAGTGACGGTGTAACCGTAGGTGTAATCCTGCTCGAAGGGAGTGCCGGGGCGGATCGGGTTCGAGGGAGAGGCGATGTTCGGCTGATTGAAAGGAACGGGAATGACTTCGTGACGGCCGAGGTTGCCGACGTAACCGATCTCAATGGCCAGATCTCTGCGGGGCTGCCATTGAATGTCGAGGGTGTTGTTGATGGTGTAGGGAAGTTTATTGGCGCGGTTGTAATCGGCGAAGGAAAAGAGCGGTTCCCCTTCCGCGATTCCTGCGGCCACTCCGGTTCCGGGGACTCCGGTGTTGGGGAGGTAATTGGTGATGGTGGCCGGATTGCCGGTTGGTCCAGGGCCCAGGGTGGCGCCCCAGGGATTGTTGAGCGAGTACACGTCAGAGGGGTTTTGCGAGTTGTAGGTGCAGGTGGGGATGAAACCCTCATAAAGGGTGACCGTGGTCTGGTCACATTGCTGGGCGGTGACGAAGGGCGGAGTCTGGCTGACACCAAAGGGTCCGCCGGTTATGACTCCGGCAGCATAGCCCGGGGATAGATAGGAGAAGAGTTCGCCGCGGTCGTAATAGATTCCCGTCCCGACGCGAACGACGATTTTGTCGTCGAACTTCTTGGGACTCCAGGCGACGCCCAAGCGCGGAGCTATGCCCCACTGGCGGCCGGTGAGCGTGGTTTTGCTGACGCCCTTAGTAGGGAACTGCGAGTTGTTGCCGGCGACAATGATCCCGTTGGAGTTGAGGACGTCGGTGGCGGCGTTATAGGAATACAACGCGGGATCGAAGTTGTAGATACGTCCGTATTTTTCAGTGAGGCCACCGTTCCAGTCGAAACGCAGGCCGGCGGTGAGACTGAGGTTGGAACGGAACTGCAATTTGTCCTGAATGTACTCGCCGTTTTGTCCGGCACGGTAGTAGCGGTTGGCATTGCCTTGCAGGAATTTTGTGGTGGTGAAATCGTCGTTGGTATTGACCTGTCCCTGAAGGAACTCGGAAAAATCGGCGAAGGACATTATGCCCTGGTTGGTGCGTTGATCGCGGGCGTTGAGCTGAGTGAAAGAATAACTGCCGCCGAAAGTGATGGTGTGACGGCCATGGGTCCAGATGGCGTTGGCGGAGGGCATGATGCGGTTCTGGAAGACTCCGGTGAAGGCTCCCTGAGAAGCGGCACCCTGGCCGATGGTGAGGAACGCAGGACTGGAGACGTCGCCGACGTTGTTGGGAGAATCGAGTCCGAAGCTATCGACGATGCTGATGCCGGGGAAGTAGGGCGAGCCGAAAGTGTTGATGCCTAATTGCTGCGGGCTGAACGGCTGGTAGATGGTGCTGTAGGCCTTTTCGCGGAGAATGCCGAGAACTTCAACCACGCTGAGATTGGGGCGCAGGGATTGCGTGTTGGTGATGGAAGCGACCTGGCTGCCAGCATCGAGATGCTGGGGAAAGCCGGCAACGCTGGAGTAGGCGTAGGGAGCGATGCTGGGGTCGTGTTGATAGTAGTACTTGGCGGAAACGGTGTCTTTGGAGCTTTGGATCCAATCCAGGTTGGTGACCACCTGGTCTGATATGAAGTAAGCGGTGCCTGGACTGACGGCATCTTCGGGAAAGGACGGCGTGGGCGTGGTGCCGTCATTCCACGGAATCAGAAACTGGCCGTTGGGGAATTGGTATTGAAACAAGGCGAGGGCGGTGGAATTCACCTGGCTGGCGGTGATCGAAGGATTGCCGTTGGAGTTGCCAGGAAAGTTGAAATTCGCATTGGCGATGTTGACCAGGCAGGAAGTCAACTGGGCGGTATTGCGGTTGGCGCCGCAGCTGGCGGCGTTGAAGCCGAAGGGGACGTCGAGGCGCGAGAGACCGATCTCCTGGTCGGAATCGTGAAGATGCTGATAGCTGACGAAGGCGAAGAGTTTGTCTTTCTTGAGCGTGCCGCCGAGCGTTCCTCCGGCGATGTAGCGGTGCAACTCGGGAACTTTCTGATTGTTCGGAATGTTGGGGTCCTGGATGAAGAAAAAGGGAGCGGCATTGAGCCAGTCGGTTCCGCGATGGCCGTAGAGGGTGCCGTGAAGGGTGTTGGTGCCGGAAGCGGTGCTCATGTCGATGTGAGCGCCGCTGGTTGAGCCTTGTTGGGCGTCATACATGGAAGTGTTGACGCGAAGTTCCTGAACGGTTTCGGGAGCGGGGGTGGGCAGGGCCTGGCCTATCGCCAGGTAGACGGAGGCGGTGCTCTGAATGGGAGCTGCGCTGGAGCTGGCTGCTCCGCTGACGCCGGTGTTGTTGACGATGCGGGCCGAGGCTACCTGGCTGGTGCTTTTGCCGTTGAAAAGATTGCTGGCGTCGACGCCGTTGAGCAAGAAGCTGTTACTGGTGTCGCGCTGACCATTGGCCCAGATGGGCTGGTTGCCTAAGCCGCTGTTGGCTCCGGTGCCGCCGGGGAGTTCGGCGCTGACTCCGGGAGAGAGGATGGCGAGTCCGGTGAAGCTGCCGGTGGGCAGCGGGATGGACTGAATCTGTTGTTCTTCCAGAATGTAGCCGTTGGTGGTGTCGACCGCGTTCATCAAGGGCGTGGCCTCGACGGTGACGACGGTGCCGACCTGGCCGACTTTCAGGCCGACGTTGACGGTGGCGGTGCGGTCGGCTTGCACGGTGATGGAAGGAATTCTTTCGCTTTGGAAACCGTCGTGCGCGAAAGTGAGCGTGTAGGTGCCGATGGGGAGGTTGACGAAGTCGTAGCTGCCATTCACGCTGGTTTTCTGGGTGCGCGTTAGTTTGGTCTGGTCGCCCACGATGGTGACAACGGTATCGGGCAGAACGCTGCCGGTGGCGTCGGAGACGGTGCCGGTGATGCCGCCCAGGGTCTGCTGCGCTTGGGCGTGGGGGGTGAAGGCGAGCGACAGGAACAGGGTGGAGACGATGAGAAGAGCGGCCAGTTTTTTCTTGAGCGTCAGGCTAGTGAGCATCAGGCTATTGAGCATCATGCTGTTGAGCATCAAGCTAGTGTGCATCAGTGACCTCGGGCAAGGCTGTAAGTATACTCGCGCAGGACCGCCTGCTTGCGGTGAACCGTCCCTAATTGTTTCGACGAATATCCGAAGCAGAGATGGTTTGCTCTGCACGCCCGCACGCGGGAAATGATTGACCGAATCTACGCGAGTTGGGTACGGAACGAAAGCGTTATATGCAGTAAAAATTTCTTTGGTGTGGATTAGTTATTTTTATGGCGAGGGCGGGTTTCGGGCGGAGATAGCGGTGCAGTTTGGCTTACGCGTTGGGCCGGTTAAGACTGAGATCCTTCGCTACGCCTGAAGAACGGCTACGCTCAGGATGACAGGCGTCGTCTAACAGGCAAACTGCGGGAGAAAGCATGATGCTACGCATGACCAAGGTGCTTCTGGTGTTTGCGGTTGCGTTCTTCTATTCGCTGGTGGTGCTTAACAATACTACCGATTACGACTCGAACTACCAGCTGGTGCGGCACGTCCTGATGATGGACTCGACTTTGGCGGGGAACGGCGGCATGTGGCGTGCCTTGAATTCTTCGGCCTGGCATACGGCGTTTTATGTTGGTGTGATCGGGTGGGAGATTATTACGATGATTCTTTGCTGGTGGGGTGGGCTCAAGCTGGCGCGGGCTTGGCGTGGAACCGCTGCGGAGTTCAACCTGGCCAAGCGGATCGGGATCGGGGCGCTGGCTTCGGGGCTGCTGATGTGGCTGGTGGGATTTCTCAGCGTGGGTGGCGAGTGGTTTCTTATGTGGCAGTCGAAGGCTTGGAACGGGCAGGAGGCGGCGTTCCGCATGTTCGCGGTGATCGGGATCATTCTGGTGCTGGTCGCGATGCCGGAGACCGACGGGCAAGCTTAAGTTTCCGCTGGTTTCTTGCGTTGGCTTTTTAAGCGGAACCAGATTAGGCCTGCGGCCAGATAGGCGAGATAAATGTAAGGCAGCTTGCCGTACGGTCCCTCGGGCACGGGATAGAGATTTCCGACTAGCGCGAGGAGCATGGCGGCGCCTGCGAGCCAGGGGATAAGTTGCGCTCCGGGACGGTAGACGGCATGGTCGCGCAGATAGCGCGGCAGCGCAATGCAGACCAGCGCATAGGCCACGATGAAACCGTAGGTTGCCAGGGAACCTAGCCAGCCGTAGACGTCCAGGCCACTGGCGCCGCGGGCGGCTAGCACGGCTACCGGGAGCACGGCTGCGATGCCGGTAATCACGACGGCGCGGCTGGGAGTTTGGTTCAGAGCGTGCGTGGTGCGCAGAGAGCCGTGGGCCAGGCCGTTGTGAGCCATCAGCAGGAGTACGCGTGCGGCTGCGGTGATGCAGGCGAGGGTTCCGGCGAACAGGCTGACTAGCGCGCCTATGTCGATGAGGAGTCCTAGCACTGGGCTGCCGGCTACTTGAGCTAGAACATGCATTGGGGCTTCGCTTGTGCCCAGGTCTTGCCCGGCGGTGTGGAAGCCCAGGACTTCTGCGTAGGCGCAGAGGATGAAGAAGGCTCCGGCCAGGATGGCGCTGCCGATTACCGCGCGGGGAATTGCTTGCAGGGGATTGTGGGCTTCGGAGCCTAGAGTGGTGGCGCTTTCGAAGCCTACGAAGCTGAAGAGGGCTAGTACCAGGCCAAGGCGGAGTCCGCTGCCGGTCATGTTGCGGAGGTGGAGCTGGGCTGCGTCCCAGTGCCAGCCGTGATGGACTAGCAGCAGGATTACTACTATGAGGATCACTGTTACGGAGAGAGCTTCGATCCAGAGCATTAGGCGGGCGGAAATTTTTACGTCACGGTAGGCGATCCAGATGGAAACGGCTGTGACTAGCAGGGACAGCAAGACTGCCGAGTAGATGTGGCCTGGGGGGCGGTGCATTAGCAAGTTCGCGTAGTGGTAGAAGCCGCCGATGACGCTGGAGCCGGTGGCGACGTAGGCCAGGAGGAGACTCCAGGCGACTGTTGCGCCTAGCCAGGGAGGAAGAGTGAGCGACGCGTAGGTGTACAACGAGCCGGGCGAGGATGAGATGCGAGCGTAACGGCCGATGCAGAGAGCTACGAGCAGAACTGCGGCGGTTGCGAGTGCGTAGGCTAGCCAGGTGCCGTTGCCGGCTAGAGCGCAAACCAGGGGGATTGTGGCCGCGGGTGTGGTGGTGGGAGCCATGGTGGAGACTGACTGGGCCAGGGTTTCCATGGGGGAGAGAATGCCGCGACGCAGGCCGTAGTCGGTGGTCGGGGAAATCTCTGCGGCGGGTTGGGGCATGCGGTGATCCTTCCTCGAAGTGAGGTGGGATTGTACATTACCGGTCGCGCGGCTCTGTCCTACGCTGCGGCTAGATAGACGTAACGCAGAATGAACAGGATGGTGAGGATCCAGACGAGCACGTTTACTTCGCGAATCTTTCCGGCGGCGATTTTCACTACGGTGTAGGAAATCAGGCCGAGGCTTAGGCCGGTTGCGATGCTGAAGGTGAGCGGCGTGGCGACCATGGTTATGAATGCAGGGACGGCCTCGCTGAAATCCTGCCAGTTGATTTGCGCGATGGATTGGGTCATCAGAACGCCTACTAGAATCAGCGCGGGGGCCGTGGCGTAGGCTGGAATCGCTGTCGCTAGTGGTGAACAGAACGTGGCCAGTAGAAAGAGCGCGGCTACGGCCACATTGCTTAGGCCGGTACGGGCTCCGGCGGCGACTCCGGCGGCGCTTTCGATGTAGCTGGTCAGCGTGGACGTTCCGGTTAAGGAGCCGACGATGGTTCCTACGGCATCGGCTACCAGTACGCGGCCTACGCGGGGGATTTTGCCGTCTTTGATGAATCCGCCTTGTTCGCAGACTCCTACTAGCGTGCCGACGTTGTCGAAGAGATCCACGAACAGGAACGCGAAGAGGATTTCCAGCAGGCCGAGATGGCTGGCGCCTCGGAAGTCGAGCTGCAGGAAAGTTGAAGAGGGATGCGGCATGGCGAAGACTGCGGTTGGCCAGCTTGTGATGCCGCGCAGGATTCCGGCGAGAGCGGTGCCGAAAATGCCTATCAGTATGGCACCGTGGAGTTTTCGTGACATCAGAACCAGCATCAGGACGAGGCCGAAACAGGCGGTCTGCACTTCTTTGTCGGCGAAGCTGCCGAGGCCCACGTAGGTCGCCGCGTTCGCTACTACGAGCTTGGCGTTGCGCAGTCCGACAAAGGCGATGAACATTCCAATGCCGGCGGCGGTCGAGTGCTTCAGGCAATCGGGCATGCCGTTGACGATCTGCTCGCGAACGCGCGTCACCGTGAGAACTAGAAAAAGAACGCCGGAACAAAAGACCACCGCTAGCGCGGTGCGCCATGGAACGTGCATGGCGATGCAGACTGAATATGTGAAGTAGGCGTTCAGAGACATGCCCGGCGCCAGGGCGATGGGATAGTTGGCGTAGAGTCCCATGACCAGCGTGGCTACCGCTGCGGAAGCGCAGGTGGCAAAGACCACGCCATCGGGCGGCATTCCTGCGAGAGCCAGGATCTGGGGGTTCACCACGATGATGTATGCCATGGTGACGAAGGTGGTGAGGCCGCCCAGCATCTCCTGTTTCACGGAGGTGTGGTTCTCGGTTAGTTTGAAATAGCGATCGATCATCGATGCGTTATCTCCAGGCATCCTTTGCAGCCTCAGTATTCGATTTTGTTTGGTTTGTTTTCCCAGGCGCGAAAGGCCGCCAAGGCCTGTTCGCGCATCATTTGAATCATGGGAATCTTGCGCTGCGAATGCGGCTGGGCTAGTTCGCGGTAGATCAGGGAATCGTCAAAGCCGATTCTGGACGCATCCGCATCGGCGTTGGCAAAATAAACGCGGGAGAGTCGCGCCCAGTAGATTGCGCCTAGACACATGGGGCAGGGCTCGCAGGAGGTGTAAATCTCGCAGCCTTCGAGATCGAAAGCGCCGAGCTGCTTGCAGGCCTCGCGGATGGCCATTACTTCCGCGTGCGCGGTGGGGTCATTGGTGGAAGTGACCTGATTGGCGGCTTCGGCGATGATGGCTCCGTCTTTCACTACGACCGCGCCGAAGGGTCCGCCGCGTCCGGAGAGGACGTTGTCCATGGAGAGCTGAATGGCGCGGGCCATGAAAGGATTGTCCATGCTTTCGCTCGGTCTACGCTAATGCCAATGCGCAATCGTCAAGGGTCTGCCGGCGGCAGCAAACCGCGTATTCGCAATCAGTCGACATGGACCTTCGCAGCCGCTTCGCTGAGAAGGGAGTATATGCTGGGAATCGGAGTTCGCAAAATCTGAAGCAGTCAAGATTCGCTCGGACAGCCGAGATCGGCTGTCCTCACACTTTTCTGGTTGAGGAGTTGGCATTTTGAGTGCGCAGGCCTTTGTCGCTCGCCGTGTCGTCACAGCGGAAGGAATTCGCCCGGCGGCCATATTGGTGGAAGGCGAACGTATTCAGGCGGTTGTTTCTGTCGATGAAGTTCCTGCGGGTTGCACGATCCACGATTTTGGCGACGCGGCCATTCTTCCGGGGCTGGTCGATTCCCATGTGCACATCAATGATCCCGGGCGCGCGGAGTGGGAGGGTTTTGAAACCGCTACGCGAGCGGCGGCTGCGGGAGGCTATACGCTGCTGGTCGATATGCCGCTGAATTGCCTTCCTGCGACCACTACCGTAGCTGCGCTTGAGGCTAAGCGCGCGGCCGCACACGGCAAGTGCCGTGTCGATTGGGCGGCTTGGGGCGGAGTGATTCACGATAATCAGAATGAGGTCGAAGCTCTCGCGGCCGCTGGAGTGGCGGGGTTCAAATGTTTTCTGATCAATCCTGGGATAGATGGGTTCACCATGGTTACGGAGCAACAGTTGCGAGCGGCATTGAATTCGGTTGCCCGGAGCGGCTTGCCGCTGCTGGTGCATGCGGAGCTGCCGGGCCCGATTGATCGCGCGACGGAGGTTCTGGCTAATGCCGATTGGAATTGTTATTCGACCTATCTTCAATCGCGGCCGGATGAGGCGGAGCTGGCAGCGATTCGGCTGATGCTTTCCTTGTGCCGAGAATACGGTTTTCGGTTGCACATTGTTCATCTCGCGACCAGCCTTGCACTTGCGGAACTGCGCGCTGCGCGCTCCGAGGGACTTCCTGTGACCGTGGAGACCTGCCCGCATTACCTGCATCTTTCCGCGGAAATGATTGCGAACGGGGCGACGCTGAATAAATGTGCGCCTCCGATTCGCAGCCGCGAGAATCGCGAGGGGTTATGGCAGGGCCTTAGAGATGGGACTATCGATCTGGTGGCGACCGATCATTCTCCGTGCCCTCCGGCGATGAAGAAACTCAACGAAGGAAATTTTCGGACGGCGTGGGGTGGTATTGCGAGTCTTTCCGTGGCGCTGCCGTTGATGTGGACTGAAGCCAGCCGGCGAGGATTCACGTTGCGTGATCTGGCACGCTGGATGGCGGAGGAACCGGCGCGGCTGGCGGGTTGTGACACGCGCAAGGGGAGGATTGCCGCTGGGTACGATGCGGATTTTATGGTGTTCGATTTCGAGCGCGAATTCACGGTGACCGCGGACAAATTGTATTACCGGCATCGTGTTTCTCCCTATCTTGGAGAGACGCTACGCGGGGTGGTCGAGGCTACTTACTTGCGTGGTAGTCCTGTTTTTGCCGAGGGAGAGTTTCCTGGCGAACCTGGGGGGCGAGAATATTCTGCGGATACACGCCGGCGAGCCATCCCATAAACCTTTTCGATCCTGCTTCACAACACTTCCAATCCAATTGTGACCCGGTCTGTCATACACTATGCCATCTGTGGATGGTTGGCTTTGTCCACGTTCGAGAAGATGAACAGCGAGCGCATCGTCGGCAAATCGGTTCCTCGCAAGGAGGGGCGCGACAAGGTGACCGGGAGGTCGCAGTATGTCGACGATATGGTTCTGCCTAACATGCTGTTCGGGGCTACGGTGCGGAGCCGGATTCCTCGGGGACGGATCAAGAAAATCACATTCGGTGGCGGAATTGCGTGGGATGAATTCGTGATCGTTTCCGCAAAAGATATTCCGGGGAAGAATTGCATCGCGCTGATCGGGGAGGATCAGCCTTGCCTGGCGGATGGAGTCGTCAACCATCCTGAGGAGCCTGTTTTGTTGCTGGCTCATCCTGACCGGCATGTGCTTCCGAAGGCGGTTGAGGCGGTGTCGATTGAGTACGATGCTTTGCCTGCGATTTTTACGATTGAAGAAAGCGAGAGCCGCTCGGAAATTGTGTGGGGCGAGGACAATGTTTTCAAAACTTATCTGATCGAAAAGGGCGACGTCGACAGTGTTTGGGACGAGGCTGACTACATTGTGGAAGGTGAGTACGCGACCGGTGCGCAGGAGCAGCTTTACATTGAGAATAACGGGATGATCGCGGCGTTTGATGCTGCTGAGGGAATTACCGTGTGGGGATCGCTGCAGTGTCCTTACTACATTCATAAGGCGCTGATGGCGCTTTGCAGCTTGCCGGCGGAGAAAGTTCGTGTGGTGCAGATGGAGACTGGCGGGGCTTTTGGGGGGAAGGAAGAATATCCGTCGATGATTGCGGGGCATGCGGCGCTGCTGGCGATGAAGTGCGGGAAGCCGGTGAAGATTATTTATGACCGCATGGAAGATATGGCGGCGACTACGAAGCGGCATCCTTCGCGCACGCGGCTGCGGACGGCCGTCGACAAGGACGGGAAGATTCTGGGCGGAGAGATCGAGTTCACGATTGATGGCGGAGCTTATCTTACTTTGTCACCTGTCGTGCTTTCGCGCGGAGCGATTCACGCTGGAGGGGCTTATTACTGGCCTAGTGTTCGCATCCGGGCGAAGGCGGTGGCTACGAATGCGCCGCCGCATGGGGCTTTTCGGGGCTTCGGAGCGCCGCAGAGTTTGTTTGCCATGGAGCGGCACATGGACCGGATGGCGCAGGCGGTCGGGATTTCTCCGGTGGAGATCCGGCGGAGGAATTTTTTGCAGCCGGGGCAGGCCACTACTACCGAGCAGGTTGTGCGTGAGCCGATTGATCTGGGGAAGTTGCTGGATCGCGCGCTGGGAGCTTCGGATTATTACGGCAAGAGAGAGCGATTTGCCAAGGAGAATCAGCTTGGCGATTTCAGAAAGGGTATGGGGATTGCCGCGTTTCTGCATGGGGCGGGATTTACGGGATCGGGTGAACGCTATCTGAGTTCAGTTGTTGGCGTGGAAGGCTGCGCCGACGGCAGTGTGCTGGTGCTGGTATCGAGTACGGAATTTGGGCAGGGGACGAAAACGGTGCTTAGCCAGATTGCAGCGGAAGCGCTTGGACTGCCCTACGAGAATGTCAGCATGGCGCAGCCGGATACTTCGGATGTGCCGAATAGTGGGCCGACCGTGGCGTCGCGGACGGTGATGGTGGTGGGGAAATTGGTGCTGTCCGCGGCTTTGGGAATACGACAGACGCTGATGTCGTCTGGCTTGCTGCGTGAGGGTTATAGCACCGACGAGTTTCGGGCTGCTTGCCGGAGTTATGTTGCGGCGCATGGTCAGTTCCGGTCGTGGTCGCGGTATGAGGCGCCCAGCGACATTTTCTGGGACGATCAGAAGTATCGCGGAGAGGCTTATGCGGCGTTTGCCTGGGCGGTTTACATCGCGGAGATCACGGTCGATCTGACGACTTATAGCGTTTCGGTGGACGACTTCGTGGCGCTGCAGGAAGTGGGCAAGGTTTTGCATCCGCTGCTGGCTCGGGGACAAGTCATCGGTGGGGTTGCGCAGGGGATTGGGTTCAGCCTTTATGAAAAAGTGGTTTGGGAGAATGGACGCATGCAGAATGGGCAGATGACGAATTACATTATGCCGACTTCGAGCGACCTGCCTGCGATTCGCGTGCTGTTTGAGGAGTTGGGGAATGTTTACGGGGCTTATGGTGCGAAGGGGATTGGCGAATTGCCGATGGATGGGCCGGCTCCGGCGATTCTCAACGCAGTGGTGGACGCGCTGGGAGTTGCTTTCGATTCGGTTCCGCTGCTTCCGGAAGACATCATGGATGGGCTTGCTGGCGGAGTGCGATGACCGGTTCTCGGGAGAGCCACGGCGTCGTCGAGATTTCGTTCTCGGTTAACGGCGAGGCGAAGACGGTGCGTGCTCATCCGATGGAGCGCCTGCTCGATGTGTTGCGACAGCAGCTCAATTTGACTGGGGCGAAAGAAGGTTGCGGAGAAGGAGAGTGCGGTTCGTGCTCGGTGTTGATGGATGGCGTGCTGGTGAACAGCTGCCTGGTGCCGGTTCTTCAGGCTGCGGGCTCGAGTGTGGTTACGATTGAGGGGCTGGCGGCCGGGGAAACGCTGCACGTTTTGCAGGAGGCATTTCTCGAGTGTGGGGGCGCGCAGTGCGGCATCTGTACGCCGGGGATGATTCTGGCGGCTTGCCATTTGCTGGAGGGAAATCCTGAACCTACGACGGAGGAAATCCGGGAGGGACTTTCCGGCAATCTCTGCCGCTGCACCGGCTACAGTCAAATTGTCGAAGCCGTGGCGGAAGCGGCGCGGCGCAGGATGGCCGCATGAGGTCGAATCCTCGTGAGTACGAACTGGTTGCGCCGGGCAGCTTGCAGGCGATTGTGGCGTTAATGGCTGAGGAACCCGGGGCGTGGCTGCCGATTGCTGGAGGCACCGATGTGATGGTGCAATACGCGGCGGGGAAACTTCCGGCGCGAAAGCTGGTGAGCATTTGGCATCTTCCAGAGTTGCGGCGCATTGAGGTTACGGCCGGCGAGATTCGGATGGGGGCGGGGTGTACTTATACCGATCTTCGCAGACACGAGATTGTCGGGCGGGAATTTTCACTTTTGCACGGTGCTGCGGGCTGGACGGGAGGCGTTGCGAATCAGAATCGAGGGACGATTGGCGGCAACATCGTGAATGCATCGCCAGCGGCGGATTCGCTGCCCGCGCTGCTGGTGTACGACGCGGAATTGATTCTGGTTTCAGTGCGAGGCGAGCGCCGGGTGCCTTACGCCGGCTTTCACACTGGTTACAAGAAGACGCTGCTGGCGGGTGATGAACTGGTTCAGTCCGTTTGCCTGCCGCGGCGATTCTCCGGATATTTCAGCCACGGGCGCAAGGTGGGAGCCCGGAATGCGCAGGCGATCTCCAAGGTTTGTATCGCCGCATTGGGGCGACTGGCCGGAGGTGTTGTTGAAGACGTTCGCATTGCGATGGGGAGCGTGGCGCCGGTTCCGGTTCGTCTGACGGAGACTGAGCGAATTGTGAGAGGAAGAATTGTTGATTCCGATGTCTTGATCTCAGCGAGAAAGGCGGCCGCTGAGGAGATTCGGCCGATTGACGATATTCGATCGACCGCGAGGTACCGGTCGGCGGTGGCGGGGAATCTTGTGGTTGAGTTCTTGACTCGGCTTACTTCCGGACGGACCGGTGAGGGACGCGGGGGAGTCGCGGATTTTCTGGCGCGATGGAATCGGTTGCCGTTCGATGAAGCGGTGAACGCGATTCTGCCTTGTTGCGGATCGAAGGCCTGGGCGCAGGGGATGGCGGAGCGAAGGCCCATCGCGGACGAAGCTGCGCTGCTGGGTGCGTCGGACGAGACGTGGCGCGGCCTTTCGTCTGCTGACTGGATGGAAGCGTTCCAGAGCCATCCGCGAATCGGGGAGTCGCGAGCGTCGCAGTCTCCGAAGGCGCAGTCTGTAGAATGGTCGGCGCAGGAGCAACGGAACGTTGCGGACTCGGAAGCTGCGGTGAAAGCTGCGCTGGCGGATGCTAATCGAGAATATGAGCGGCGATTCAATCGTGTTTTCATTGTGTGCGCAACGGGCAAGTCTGCGCCGGAGATTCTTGAGATTCTTCGACGACGCCTTGAAAATGACGCGGACACTGAACTTCACGAAGCGGCCGAGCAGCAGCGGCAGATTACGCAGATCCGGCTGAAGAAATGGCTTCAGGGATGAAAGGCATTTCGACTCACATTCTCGACATGGTGCAGGGCAAGCCTGCCGGGGACGTGCCGGTGCGGCTGGAGAAACAGAATGCGTCGGGAGAGTGGCGGCGGCTGGCCTCGGCTCGCAGCGATCAAGATGGGCGATGCGCTCAGTTGCTGCCCGAGGGCGAGGACCTTTCGCCGGGAGTTTATCGTTTGATTTTCGATACCGGGAGTTACCACGCTGCGCGGAAAGTCGACGCACTCTATCCGGCAGTCGAGGTTACGTTCCGCGTGCGGAAGGGCGAAACACGTTTTCATATTCCGCTGCTGCTTAGCCCGAACGGATATACGACCTACCGCGGAAGCTGAGATGGAGCCGATCAAGTGACCTCCTCAATCCGCGAATGGCTTAACCTGCTGGTGCGCTGGGCGCACGTTTTCGCTGCGATCATGTGGGTCGGGCAAACTTACTACTTCACCTGGCTGGATGGACAATTTAACAAGCTGGCGAAAAGCGCTACCGGGGATGGCGCGAGTTCATCGATATGGATGGTGCACAGCGGCGGTTTCTACACGGTCGAGAAACAGAAATCGCTGAAGGTTGGGCCCGAGCAGGTTCGCTGGTTCCGCTGGGAAGCGCTCATGACCTGGCTGAGCGGAATGGTGCTGCTGTTTCTGGTCTATTACTCCAGCAGCGGGCTTATTGATCCCGATGTCGCGGAGATGTCGCAAGTGCGTGGCATTGTGATCGGGCTAGCGGTGCTGGCGGGCGGATGGATTGTTTACGATCTGGCATTGAGGTCGCCTCTGGGCAAGTCGGAGGCGGCATTCGCTGCGTTCTCGCTGGCAATGATTGCCTTGCTGGCCTGGGGATTGACGCATGTATTCAGCGCACGCGCGGCTTACATCCACGTGGGAGCGGTGATGGGCACGATTATGACCGCCAACGTCTGGTTACGGATTCTTCCAGCGCAGCGCAAGATGATCGCGGCGGCAGCGGCTGGGGAGAAGTTTGATGCGGCACTTGGCGCTCAAGCCAAGCTGCGGTCGAAACACAATACGTTTATGGCGGTCCCGGTTGTTTTTCTTATGATCAGCCATCATTTTCCCGTCGCTACCTACGGGAACACTTACGGCTGGGAAGTTCTGGTTGCTCTCGTGCTGGTCGGCTGGGGTGCGGCGAAGGTTATACGCGAGGCTTAAGATTACCGGGCGTGCATGCATTGCCGGGAACTGAAACCACAAATCGCGCGGCTGAAGTCATTGCCCGCTGCCGGCAGCTGGCGTCTTTTACGGAAGACGCAAAGGGCACGCGCCGGACTTTTCTGTCTGCTCCCATGCGGGATTGCCATCGCGAGATCACGCGATGGATGCAATCGCTGGGTGCTCAGGTGCGCATTGATGCGGCTGGAAACCTGCGCGGGATCTATCCGGCTGATCGGCCGAATGCACCGCGGCTCCTGATTGGTTCGCATCTCGATACGGTTCCTAACGCCGGCGCTTATGATGGCGTCCTGGGGGTTGTGCTTGCTGTCACGCTGCTGGAAGAGTTGCGGGGACGAAGGCTTCCTTTCGGAATTGAAGTGGTTGGATTTTCCGAGGAGGAAGGAGTACGCTTCGGCGCGCCGTTCATCGGCAGCCGTGCGCTGGTGGGCAGGCTGGATCAGGAACTCCTGGATGTTCAGGATGCGCGTGGCGTCTCCGTACGCAAGTCGATGGAGGATTTTGGACTGAATGCGGCGGAGATTCCGCAGGCCGAGTTGGAAAACGATGCGCTGGGTTACCTTGAGTTTCATATCGAACAAGGGCCGGTTTTGGAGAAACTGAAACAGCCGCTTGGGGCAGTTGAAGCGATTGCCGGACAGAGCCGATTGGAGTTCACATTTTTTGGGCGCGCCAATCATGCCGGGACGACACCGATGCATCTTCGGCACGATGCCATTGCTTGCGCAGCGGAGTGGATTGGCGTGGTGGAACGCTTAGCTCAGGGAGTGGCGGGCCTGGTTGCAACTGTGGGGAAGATCGAAGCCAAACCCGGAGCCGTGAACGTGATTGCGGGGGAAGTGAGGTTGACGCTTGATGTGCGTCACAGTTCCGACGAGATTCGGACTCGTGCTGTGAAAGACCTCATTCATGAAGCTCACGTAGTCGCTGCTCGACGTGGGCTAACTGTTGGGGAGACTACCTTGTTAGACCAGAAGGCAGTGGCGATGGACCCTTTTCTTGCGCGAGAGATAGAACGGGCGATCGTCAAGGCGGGATGCAAGCCGCATCGGATGGTGAGCGGAGCGGGGCACGATGCCATGATTTTGGCGGAGAAAGTTCCTGCGGCGATGATTTTTCTGCGGACTCCGGGCGGGATCAGCCACGATCCCGCGGAATCGGTTGCAGCTGAAGATGTAGAGAAGGCGATCGCGTGCGGACTGCATCTGCTCGATCAGCTTGCTGCCTCGCCCGAATTTCTGAAAAGGATGAACCGTGCATAATCTTGGCCGGACACGAAGCTCTCAACGAGCAAATCATTTGCTGCTGACCGCAGACACTTTTGTGCGAACCACTTTGCCGGGGATGAAGGCGTGCTCGGCAATCGTGCATGTGGGTCCAGCATTGGGCGCCAGGTTCACGGAGTATACGGCCGAGTTCGAAGCTGGAGGAGAATTGGGCGGCACGCCGGCGCAGCGCTTCATCTTCGTGATGGAGGGCGGCGTGAAGTTGGAGGTTGACGGGAAAGCGAGTGCGCTGGGGGCGCGCGGTTACGCTTATCTTCCTACTGGGATGCCGCATCGCGTGACGGCTACGAAGGTGAGCCGCGTTGCCATTATTGAGAAGTACTATCTGGGTCTCGATTCGGTTGCGCCACCGCAGTTGATCGTTTCGAATGAAGATGCGGTTTCGTCGCATGCGCTGGCGGACGATCCGAGGTTGCAGGTGAAGTGTTTGCTTCCTGACGAGATGAGTTACGACTTTGCGGTAAATACGATGGTTTATCAGCCGGGGTCTTCGCTGAGCATGGTGGAAATGCACGTGATGGAGCACGGGCTCATCATGCTGGAAGGTGGTGGAATTTACCGGCTTGGGAATTCGTGGTATCCGGTGACTGCGGGAGATTTCATCTGGATGGGGCCGTGGTGCCCGCAGTGGTTTGGAGCGATCGGCACGGTGCCGGCAAAATATCTTATTTACAAGGACTGGAACCGGCATCCGTTGGCGGAGCTGCAGCCATGAGTCTTACTATCGACCGGGATCGACTGCTTTCTGAGATCGAAACTTTGGCTTCGTTCTCTGACGCGGAAGCGCCCGCGGTGACGCGAATTGTTTTCACGCCGGCGGATCTCAAAGCCCGGGCGTGGATGAAGGCACGTTGTGAGGAAGCGGGACTCACGGTGCGCCACGATGCGGTCGGAAATACTTTTGCGCGATGGAATGGCTCTGACCCGGCTGCGGGGGTTGTAGGCACGGGCTCGCACATCGATGCGATTCCGAATGCTGGGAAGTACGATGGCGTGGTGGGAGTGTTGGGAGGGTTGGAAGCGATTCGGGGATTGCAGAAGAGTGGATTTCGTCCCAGGCGTTCGATTGAGTTGCTGATTTTCACTGCGGAAGAGCCGACGCGGTTTGGGATTGGATGCCTGGGGAGCAGGCTGCTCTCTGGGACGCTTGCTGCGGATGCGGCTGGGAAACTGAAAGACAAAGATGACATCGCGGTCGATGAAGTTCGCCGTGAGGCTGGGTTCGGAGGCGAACTTGGGCAGGTGAAGCTGCCGGGGGGCTACTACAACGCGTTTGTCGAATTGCACATTGAGCAGGGGCCGGTGTTGGAGCGGCAGAAAATTCCTCTGGGCATTGTCACGAAGATCGCGGCGCCGGCTAGTCTTCGCCTTTCGATCGGGGGATCGGGCGGACATGCCGGCGGCGTATTGATGCCTGATCGCCGCGATGCTCTCTGCGCGGCGGCGGAGCTGATTCTGGCGATTGAGACTGCGGCTCGCACGAGCGGGGCGATTGACACGGTTGCGACTGTAGGCATCTGCGAAGTGTTTCCGGGCGCGGTGAATAGCATTCCCAGCCGGGTTCGCCTTAGCGTGGACATCCGCGACACGGATCTGCAGCGGCGCGATCATGTAATGCGCACGATTGAAGCCGCATCCCGTTCGATTCTAGCCAAGCGGCAGGTACAGATCAGCAGCGAATTGGTGAATGCCGATGCGCCCGCGGATTGCGATCCCGCGGTTATCGAGGCGCTTTCTGAATCTTGCCGCAAGCACGAGGTGAACTTTCTTTCCATGGTGAGCCGGGCTTATCACGACTCACTATTCATGGCGCGCATCGCTCCGGTTGCGATGTTGTTCATTCCCTGCCGCAAGGGATACAGCCACCGGCCTGACGAGTACGCGGCGCCGGACGATATTGTTCGAGGGACGCTGGTGCTGGCCGAGACTCTCGCGGCCCTGTCTAGCTAGCTTTCAGCAGCTTTGACTACGGGGCGTGAGGAATGGTGGATTCCCGATCGGCCCAATGGTCCACTAGGTCTCGCACCACTTTGTCTCCAACGATCTGCGCCGCTTCCAAGGCTGGCATATACGCCGAGTAGTTGCCGGAAACCATTTCCTGCAGGCTCTCTGCCGCGGACACGCCGGGAGCCTCGCGGTCGTAATTGCTGACCGTGCGCAGCACAAGCACCCTTTGCAGATTAATGCGCCCGGTCTGGCTCAGGAAGGTGAGAGCCTGCAACGTTCCGGAATCTTCCATCGCGGCGACCATGTAATTGCCCTTGCCGTTGGTGTAGTAGCGAGTCCAGGCGTTCGCCCATTCGTCCATCTTGGAGCCGTGCCAGAACGTGCTTGCCGAAAGGGTATCGCCTCGGGCTACGAACGGTGGCTTCAGCGCATTGGGGAAGCCGGCGAAGCGCGCACGCGATTTGCGCAGAGCGTCGTTGTCGGCCAGCGGTACGTCCCGGGTGAGGTGAAATGCCCAGCCCACGAGGTCCGGATTCAGAACGTACATTTCGCCGTAGGAGTTTTCGGCGGGCTGCTCGTAGGGTGTTCCCTTGCGCAGGGGCAAATAACCGGTCGGCCAGCTTTCTGGAATTTGACGGGCATCGATCTCAAACGCGAGGTCGCCATCGACAACGTGATCGGCCCAGACTGCGGAGCCAACCGAAACGTCTGCCGGGTCTCCGCCGCCGATGCCGGCGACTAGCCAATAAGCTTTCGAGAGATCGAAACGTGAGTCGAGGCCCAGTGCCATTATTGATGCTGCGGCCTTGGCGGTTCCGACTCCTGTGAGCACGCCGAGCACGCCGTCCTTGTTCAGGCGTAGGTGGTGATAGCCCGAAGGCAGCGGAAGAACCTGGTCGAGATGCTCACGCTCGACCCAGAGTTGGAATTCTCCGGGAGTGTCGCCGGTGTCTTCGCCGCGTTCGAACATGGTGACGACGACTACCTTGATGCGAATCGGCGCTGCCGGTGACGCTGTTTGAGCAAGAAGGAAGTGAGAAAAGGGCGCGGACAACGCCAGAGCGAGGACTAATCCTCTAGGAAGAACGCACATGAGATCTCCGTGTGTTTAGGCAGATTCAGATAGATGTTTTTGTTCCGATCGATTGACGGATCCTGGCGTAACCGGGTTTGATGGCGGAATAGATGAAATGAATGCGCTCTTTGTAGGGCAGGAAAGCGCTTTTCATGGCATTGATGGTGATCTTTTCGAAATCGTCCAGGGTCAGGCCGAAGGCCTCGGCAGCAGCTTCGAATTCCTTGGTCATGGTGGTGCTGCTCATCAAACGGTTGTCGGTATTCAGGGTTACGCGGAATTTCTCCTGATAGAGAATCTTGAAAGGATGCTCCGCCAAGCTGGGCGTGGCGCCGGTGTGGACGTTGCTGAGCAGGCAAATCTCCAAGGGGATGCGCTTGTCGAGAACGTATTGAGCGAGATCGCCCAGCTTCGCCGCTTTGCCGTCAACAACGGCAATGTCATCGATAAGCCGCGTCCCGTGCCCGATGCGGTGCGCGCCGCAATACTGAATTGCCTGCCAGATCGATTCTTTTCCATAGCCTTCACCGGCGTGGATGGTGATGTTGAAGTTCTCGCGCTGGATATAGTGGAAAGCGTCGACGTGTTTCTTGGCGGGATAGCCGCCTTCTTCGCCGGCCAGATCGAAGCCGACCACGCCGCGAGCACGGAAATCGACTGCAAGCTCCGCCATTTCGAGCGAGGTGTGCATGTTTCGCATGGCGCAGATGATCAGTCCGGAGGCGATGCCGAAATCTTTTCGTCCGCGTTCTAACCCCTTTAATACTGCCGAGACAATCTGCTGGTGGGTCAATCCTTTTTGAGTATGGAAGATGGGCGCGAAACGCGTCTCGAAGTAAACCACTCCATCTCGACTCAGATCTTCGGCCTGTTCGTAGGCGACACGCTGCAGGGCCTCTTCGGTCTGCATGGTCGCGATGGTATGGGAAAAACCTTCGAGATATTTTGCGAGGCTGCCTTGATTCGCTCCGCGGAAGAACCATTCAGAAAGTGCAGCGGGATCGTTAGTGGGAAGGTCTGTGTAATTGGCATCTTTCGCCAGTTCAATGACGGTGCGCGGCCGCAGTACGCCGTCGAGGTGCTCGTGCAAAAGGACTTTGGGAAGGCTCAGTAATATCTGATGATCAAGTTTCATGGAATGCGGCTTTCCCCCCAAGAGCGGCGGCCGCGAAGCGGGGCAAAACGTTGCAAGATGATACACCACCCGTCGGATCAGAATCTCGCTGCGCGGGGTGCGGGGAGTGTTGTTACAATCGCACCTCCAATGCGAGTTGAATGAATGCAGCCTTCATCCGTTCCCGATTTTCTATATGGCACAGCCTGGAAGGAAGACCGCACGGCGGCGCTGGTTGAACTGGCGCTGCGCATGGGGTTTCGGGGCATCGATACAGCCAACCAGCGGCGGCATTATTTCGAGGCCGGAGTTGGGCAGGGGCTGGCGGCCGCTTATCGCGCCGGCGTGGTCACGCGCGCCGACCTTTTTCTGCAGACTAAGTTCACTTACCGGCCGGGCCAGGACCACCGGCTGCCCTATGATCCGGCCGCTAGTTTTTCGGTTCAGGTCGCTCAGTCGATGGCCAGTTCGCTGGAACATCTTGGGACCGACCACGTTGACAGTTATGTGCTGCATGGGCCTTCCTCAGGCTACGACTGGACTGATGCAGACGCCGAGGTCTGGGAAGCTATGGGTAAGGAGCGCGATGCCGGGCGCGCGCGGGTGCTCGGAGTGAGCAATGTTTCTCTGTGGCATCTGGAGCGGATGGCGGCAGTCCACGCCCAAGCTCCGGCCTTCGTGCAAAACCGTTGCTACGCCCGCTTCGGCTGGGACCGGGAGGTTCGCGTTTTCTGCGGTGCAAGAAAGATTGTTTATCAGGGATTTTCCCTGCTCACGGCGAATGCGGAGGTGCTGCGACATCCCGCGGTTACCGGCTTTGCCGCGCGCTCTAACGTCACTCCGGCACAGATTGTCTTTGCCTTCGCGCGTGCGGTCGGGATGCTGCCGCTGACCGGTACTTCCGACGCCGAGCACATGAAGCAGGATCTGGCGAGTACCACGCTGGAGCTTTCGCCGGATGCAGTGCGAGGGATTGAGTCGATGGCCGGATAGGTGCCGGCAGACGTCAAAATCCCCAGCCCTTCGACTCCGCTCAGGGCAGGCTCTAACGTCGCAAGAAACGCGACGTTAAGGATGGGGCACCCGGGCATTCGTCGATCGGCAAGTTCGTGTTGTAATTGTGGATCAGCGGAGGGAGACTCATGCAGAGACGCACATTCATGAACATTACCGCTGGCGCCGCGACGGTGCTTGCCCTCAAACCTTGGGCGCTGGCCGAGGAGCAGGAGCTGAAAAGTCGGGTAGTTTATCCCGATCCGGCAGTGGAGGTGATTGATCCGCGCTTCCAAAAATACAAGGTCGGTAACGCGGCGGTCGAGCGTTTGTACACCGGCACGCGGTGGGCGGAAGGGCCGGTGTGGTTTGGGGATGGCCGGTATCTTCTCTTCAGCGACATCCCGAACAACCGAATGCTGCGATGGCTTGAAGACACCGGAGAGGTGAGTGTTTTTCGCGGCCCCTCGAACTACAGCAATGGCAACTATCGGGACCGGCAGGGCCGGCTGCTCACCTGCGAGCACGACACGCGCCGGGTAACGCGAACCGAATACGACGGCACGATCACGGTGCTGATGGATGGTTTTGAGGGCAAGAAGCTCAACGCGCCGAACGATCTGGCGGTGCATTCCGACGGGGCGATCTGGTTCAGCGATCCTGGGTACGGCATTATGTCGAATTACGAAGGCCACAAAGCTCCCTTCGAACTGCCTGCCAACCTTTACCGGCTCGACCCAAAAACCCGCGAGGCGACCGTCGTCGCCACCGACATGGATAAGCCCAATGGCCTATGTTTCTCTCCCGATGAGAAAAAGCTTTACGTGGTGGATACGGGGGTTCCAAAACATCCCAGCGACCCGCATCCGATTCGGGTTTACGACGTGGTGGACGGGGTGCGACTGAAGAATGGACGGCTGTTTGTGAATATGGCGCCGGGCTCATCCGATGGGATTCGTTGCGATGTGGATGGCAACGTTTGGTCTGCCGCCGGATGGGCCGGGGAAGGCTATGACGGGGTGCACGTGTTCGCGCCGGATGGCACGCTGATCGGGAAGATTCATCTTCCCGAAACGTGCGCGAACCTCTGCTTCGGTGGCGCTAAGGGAAACAGGTTGTTCATGACCGCGAGCCAGTCGCTCTACGCGGTCTACGTGGAGACGCAGGGTGCCCAGATGCCATGACGGCGCCAAGGAAGGCAGAGGGGCTGCTATTTCGGATCATTAACCATAGCCATAGCCATGGCGAGGGCCTGGTCCGTGGTGATGAATTTTGCTCCGAGGGCCTTCAATTCGGCGACGGTGCGTTGGCCGTCTTCGGCTTTTAGGGTCTCGATTGCATCCTGGACCACCGAGACACGGCGAGCACGTTCGAGTAATCCCTTGGCCGCGAAACGAACGCAGTATTCCGTGGCCACGCCGAAGACAACGAATTCGGCGTCATTCCCCAACCGCTTCACAAGTTCGACGGCGTGGCGGCTGGCAAAGATATCGAGCGTCTGTTTTTCGAGATGAATCTGCTGGTATTGTCCAGAAAAAACGTCGCGCGGCAGCGTTGCCTCGGGATCGTTCGGCACGATGACAACCTTCCCGGTCAGGGCTTCGGGAACAACGGCCGAGCCTGCGGTGCCTTTGACGCAGTGGGGCGGAAACGTCTTGAACTCAGGATCGTCTTTGGCGTGGTAACAACCATGCGACACCAGTAGGACCCGGCCTTGGCGGGCGGCGTCCGTGAGGCGGCGGATGTTGGGGAGCAAGTTCTCAGCGCCGGGCACGTAGAGCTTGCCACCGGGCAGCATGAAGTCTGCCTGGGTATCGACTTCCCAGAAAACTAGATTGCGAGCTAGCATGGCTGAGCCGCCTGATTGCCGAACTAATGACCAGCTTATAGCATTTTTTTGCACACAGCAGAGATGCCGTGACATCCGGGTTCGGGCCGAGGGTGGTCGCGCCGGAAGGTGAGCCCCGGTTTCCAGTCATCGGAAAACAAATAGTATGATTGCCCGATTTCAAGGTCTATAATTAGCGCCCTGTGCACTCCCCCGAGCTTGGCCGCACTCAGTGACCGGCGTGAAAGCGGCCAAAGTCTAGACAATCGACCGCATTGCAGGAGTCGTTCTGTGCAATCTGTGACTCAGCTTCTATCGTCTACTTTGTCCACGACCATTAAGCGCCTGCTGGCGTGCGTCGTTGCCTTCTGGTTATGCGCGGAGATCTGCGCGTTCGCACAGCAAGCACAGATACCGACATTCTCGATGTCGGGCCTGCCCTACATGAACGCAGGTGCGGATTCCGCAATGGAACAAATCGACTTCGCAGAAGCGTATCTCGAAACGCAGAACAAGCACGCGAAGGAAATTGAGAAACTTAAGGCAGAGAATAAAGAGCGGGTTGATTCCGGCACGATATCGGCTCTCGATCTGGACGCTCCCAATAAGGCGGTGGAGGAGTACAACCGCGGTACGACGTTATTGAAGGCGCAGAACTCGAAGGAAGCGATCCGGTGTCTGCAAAAGGCGATTGGGGACTATCCCAAGTTCGTGGCAGCCCACGTCGGTCTCGGGCTTGCTTATGTCGATCAGGAAGACCCGGTTCAGGCCAAAAGCGAGTTCGAAGCGGCGGCGAAGCTGGACGAAAAGTTTCCCGGATCGTTCGTGCACCTTGGTCAGCTGGCGTTGTCGCAGAAGGATTTTGACGGTGCGCAATCAGCACTGGAGAAAGCTGCCGCCATCCGTCCCAAGGACACCGGAATTCTCACGATTCTGGCGTACGCGCAGAATGGAACCCATCAATACCAGCAGGCCATAGAAACAGCCCAGCGGGTGCATGCGCTCGACCACAAGGGGATGGCGAATATCCACTACGTCGCTGCCGCCGCAGCCATGTCCCTAAACGATTCTGACACCATGGAGCGCGAACTCAACTTCTTTGTAAGCGAAGATCCAACCAACGCGTTCGCTCCAGCCGCCCGCCAGAATCTGGCTGCTCTTGCCCATAACCGGATGGTTCGGGCAGCTGCCGCTAACGGTTCGCAGCAAAATCCCACGATGGTTGCTTCTCTGCACACAGAGACCTTCCCCAACAGTGAGAGATTGAAGACGCAACTGAATGCACTGGGCAATGAATCGGATGGCGGGCCTTGCGAGGGCTGCGGCGTGCCAGTCGAGGCCACGCCAGCCGAAGCGAATGCAGCCACGGAAGTCGCCAATGGGGGCGCAGCTCTGGATGTAGCCCCACATCTTTCGAGCCAGCCCAGCGGGCTCTATACCATTCGCAAGAATGTAGACGATGTGGCGCTGTTTTTCTCTGTCAGCAGTCATGGACACATGATCAGCGACTTGCAGGCATCCGACATCCAGATCCGTGATGACAACAAGCCGCCGGTGAAGGTGGTGCAGTTCGCTCCACAGTCGAAGCTTCCTCTGCGGCTGGGTCTGCTGATAGACACCAGCGGCTCGGTGCATGACCGGTTTTCATTTGAAAAGCACGCCGCGACCGAGTTCGTCCGGAAGATGCTAAGCGGCAAGTCCGACCTCGCGTTTGTAACCGGCTTTTCGGAAGTAGCCGTCGTGACCCAGGACTTTACTGCGGATCCCGCTGAACTGGGAAAAGGGATTGACAAGCTCGCGAATAAGGGCGGAACCGCGCTGTTTGACGCGGTGTCATCCGCGTGCTGGAAGCTGGCAGCATATCCGGATGGCGAGCGGGTCGCGAGAGTTTTGGTGATCCTGACCGATGGCGAGGATAATTCCAGTCATGGCACCCTGAAACAGAGTATCCAGGCTGCGGAAAAGACGGGCGTCACCATTTACACCGTTAGTACCCGAGAGGACAGCGGGGACAAGACTGATGCCGACAGGGTGCTGGAGGCACTGGCGGAACGCAGCGGAGGGGAGGCGATGTTTCCCGGGGATATCCTCACTCTGGGCAGGTCCTTTGATAAGCTGCGCGATTTGATCCGCAGCCGCTACTTCATCGCTTATAAACCTGCCGACTTCCAGCCCAATGGAAAGTATCGGACGATCAGCATTGTTGCCGAGAAAGACGGCAAACGCTTGCAGGTTCGAGCTCGCCAGGGCTACCATACCCGGCTGGAAGCCGGCCCCAAGTGAGTGAAAAAACAGAAGGGGAACAACGGTTTTAACGACCGGCCGACTTAAGTGGTCGGCGCCTGCAAGCCCTGAATGAACTGCTGAAGACTCGCCTCTAAAGCACTCTTGCTTGCTTCCGTAAGGTCGACAAAGCGGAAGGGTTGGAGCCAGCCCTGCGTTGCCCACATCGGAAACATCATCTCAACCTTTTCGCGGATGGTGGTCTCCCCGAGGTGAAAGATCAACTCGACTTTGAGTTTTTCGTCGAGCGGCTTCTCCAGGTGCATCAGGCCACCGGTGGTGGAAAGCTGATGCAGTTTGCCACGGACTTCGCGGCGGTTGGGCAGCCGCATGAGGGTGAGGACAGAGCCACGCAATTTGACGCGAAAGGGACGGTCCTGGACGCGCGCCGACGTGGCCGAAGATGGGCCCACCGCAACTGATTCTGGCGTTTCCGACATCGTGGCTAAAGTATGGCACTTCGCCACAATCAGAACGAGGTTACGAAAGAACGGACACCAGCGTCTGGAGGGAAAATGCGATTCGTCCGGTTCGATCCTAAGTGGGGGAAATCGCCTTCGAGTGGTTATTTTCGGCCGGGATGGGCTTCGCCCTGGCCGGAAAACAGATTGTAAGGCCAGACATTCTTGTTTTTGGACGCTGGCTGGGCGGCTTCGCCGCCGGAGGCCGGGGTGGGATTGGGAGCACAATTCCAATCCGCAGGTGGATCGGCGATTCCCCATACGTTCCCGTGGTTATACAGCGACACTCCGATAAGGAAGTTTTTCCCGTCACTGCCCAGGGGCAGGCAATTCGCCACGCGGGCAGAAGCGCTGCCACCGCCTGGCAGATCAGTCAGCAATACCGGGGTTTCGAGCGGCAAGGCCTGTGATGCTTGGAATCCGCATCCTTGCGGGCCCACTACCAGGGCTACACACTTCGCGGAGAAGGGATGTTTCCGGTCCAGGCTGGTGACGGTGATAGGAATCTCCACGCGCAAACGCGTGCTGCGGCGTGTCGCTTTAGCTGTGGTTACTTCCATCTGTGGGACTCTTGATTGCTCGAAACTCTATTCATTGCCAACATACTAGTGTGACAGAAGCGGGGCCTAAGGGAGCATCAATAAAGAGCGCACGAAAGTGACGGAAGTAACCACCGGGCGAATCGGCCAGAGTCAACGCGACCCAGCGAGGCCAGTTCGAAGGGCGCTTCTTTGTCCTGTTAAGATGGCTCGACATTCGCAGGCCATATCTGTGAACCGGATCAGCGAGCCCGTCTTATCTGTGGAGTATTCAGAGCCAACTACTGCGGCCGCGTGGGATCTTATGGTGGCCGCGAGCTCGCCTGACGCAGGCGAGGACGATCTCGGTCGCATCCTTTCTTTAATAGTGAGCCCACCAATAGCGAGCCCATCGCGCGCGAGAGCTGTCGAGTGGGAGCCTGTGCTTGGCCTCGCGGAGCAGCACGGCACCGTTTCGTTGCTGCATCAGAACCTCTGGCGACTGGGCGACGTAGTTCCTTCCGGCGTGCGGGCGGCGCTTCGCCAGAGTTATGAGAGAAACGTGCACAAGTCCCTGTTTGTGGCGCGGGAGTTGATTCGCATTCTGGATTGCCTCGATGCGCTCGGCATCGAAGTGATTCCTTACAAGGGCATTGTGTTGGCCGAGGTTTACTACGGAGACATGGCGCTGCGCCAGTCGGGAGACATTGACCTGTTCGTCCGCAGTCAGGACCTGGCGCGCATCAAGAGCGCAGTTCGCGATTTGGGATACACGCCGCGCGTACTTATTCCTGCGGATGCCGAGGAAGATTACGTTGCTTCGGGGTATGAATGCACGTTCGACAGCTCCGCGGGAAAAAATCTGCTCGAGCTCCAGTGGGCATTGCAGCCGCGCTTCTATGCGGTCGATTTTGAAATGGATGGTTTGTTCGAACGCGCCGTAGACGCCGCAGTGGCGAGCCGTCGCGTGAAAACGCCTTCGCCCGAAGATCTGCTTCTGGTGCTATCCGTGCATGCCGCGAAACATGTTTGGGGGCGGCTGATCTGGCTTTGCGACATCGCGCAGATTCTTAAGCGGGAGAATTTGAATTGGGATTGGGTGCAGCCGCGTGCTCAGGAACTGGGCATCGAGCGAATTCTGCACATCACCTTGCTGCTGGCGAACCGCTTTCTGGGGACGGCGATTCCAGCGCCGATCGAGAAATCTGTTCTCTCGGACAAGGCCGCGCGGGCTTTCACCGATGAGATTGCCGTCGCCGTCGCTGCTGGAGTTTCGTACGAAGAAGAACAGACAACTTACTTTCGGCTGATGATGCGGCTTCGCGAACGGCAAATGGACCGGTTGCGATTCCTTGCGCGGCTGACGTTCACTCCCGGTCCGCGTGAGTGGGAGGCGGTTCGTCTGCCCAAGCCTCTGTTTCCCCTTTATCGGCTGGTGCGTGTGGCGCGGCTGGCGTCGCGATTTGCTCGCGGATAAAAAATTCCTTCGCGCTTGATTAGCGGCTGGCCAGGCCTCCGGCGGTTTCGCCGCCGTCCATGGTGTAGACGTGGCCAGTGGCGTAGGAGGCGTCGTCGGAGGCCAGATAGGCAAACAGCGCGGCGATTTCTTCCGGCTTGGCGTGGCGGCGGAGGGGAATCTTCTGGTTGACTTCGTCAAGCATCGCGTCGGTATACTCGGCGCGCTGCATTGGGGTGAGCACGTACCCCGGAGCTACGGCACAGACGCGGACTTTGGGCGCGAGTTCGAGCGCCATCGAACGCGTCAACTCGATCACCCCCGCTTTGGTGGCGTTGTAGTCGGCGTAGTAGGGATAGCCCATGATGCCGTTGGTGGAGGCGGTTTGCAGAATCACTCCGCTGCCGCGCCCGGTTGAAAAACGCTCGCACATGTGGCGCGCGGCGGTCTGGGCCACATAGAAGACTCCGGTGAGGTTTACGGCGATCACTTTGTCCCACTCTTCGGGAGTGATGTCGAGGAAGCTGTGGCGGATGCTGATGCCGGCGTTGTTGATGAGGACATCGACTGCTTCCATGGCGCGGACCGCTTCGGCGAAGGCGGCTTCGACCTGCATCAGATCGGTGACGTCGGCGATGATGGCCTCGGAGATTGCCGGGAGTTGGTGACGAATGGCTTCGCAGGCCTTGGCATCGCGGTCGAGGGTGCAGACTTGCGAGCCTTCTTCGAGAAAGCGGGCGGCGGTGGCTGCACCGATTCCGCTGGCGCCTCCGGTGATTAGGACTCGTTTGTCTTTCAGGCCCCGCATGCTTTGCCTAGATAGGTTTGCCGCGGAAGAAGTAGACGAGCTCGATGATCAGGATGATGACCACCATCAATTCCAGTACGAAGGCACGGCTTTGGTTGAATTCGTCGACCATGAAGCGGTAGAGCTCTTCGGCGGTTTGCAGCTTTTGCTGGACCAGGTCTTTGTAGTCGGGCACTCCGACTTTTGACGCGGCGAGCTTGTAGAGGCGGGCGGAGAACATGTCGCTAAGAAACTTGATGGCGTTGTCGGCTCGCTCGGTGAGTTCACTTACATCGAGCAGAACGGTGTGGAGTTTCGAGGCGGCGCGAGCGGTGCGCCAGCGCGACAAGAGGCCGCGGCTTCCACGATCAAGGAAATCGTAGACGCCTTCCAGCTGTTTGGTGAGCAAATCGTCGTAGTGGCGGAACTCAAGCAACTGGGAGTTGGCGTACTGCAGCAGCTGGATGGCAGTCTCGGCGCCAACCGGGCTGTCGTAGATGAAGGCGGCGTTCCAGCCGATCACGGCTAGATCGTTCGGATAGTAGGAGATTCGCGATTGAAGAATTTCCTGTCGCTCGCCATCGGAGAGCGGCTGGGTCTCACCGCGTACAACCTGCGAGATGTAGCCGCCCTGAGAAGCCAGAAGGTCGGTCGCCGAGGGGGCGCCTGCTATCTCGCGCAAGTGGAAGATGAAGTAGTCTTCCTGCAGCCACTCGGTGGTGTAGGGCTTGACCAGGGCGGGAGCGGCACGCTCCAGCTTCTGCTTCACGATGCGGGTTGCCAGGCTTTCGAAGTTGGTGTCCCAAACCCAGCGGCTGGAAAGCTGCACGAGCTTGTCCCAGTCGCCGGAAAAAGGCAGCTCGAAGACCACGCTGACTACTCCGTAGTCGAAATACTTGATGTCCCCCTGCAGGCGCTCGCCGCTTTCCAGAACGAGGGGCTCGAGGACCTCTTCGACGGGAGGACGCTGGTAGCGGACGTATCCGGGAGCGAGGTGCTTAAAGCTGGCATCGACGGTACGGGCGCCGAGGATTTGGCGAAGCTGGTCGAGGCGAATCTCTTCGCAGACATCGAACTGGATCAGAACCAGGACGGAGCCACACAGGGGAGCATTGGGCGGCTTGGATGCCACCAGAGTGGGCAGCGCCTCGGCGGGAACCTTGCCGACGGCTGGAGCGGTGATAGTGGTTTCACGATCCATGACTTCCGTAGCCACGGCTTCGCCATCTATTACATCAGGAAGCATAACTTAAGCGGTGCCTAAAGGCGCTGACAACGGCGTACCTGATGGTATGCCTAAAGGCATACCTTGAGACGAATCTCGCCCCGCACTGGCGGTTTTGAGCCGTCCGGGGCGGCAGCAAGGTCTATTGTCCCAGAAGTCGGGCGGTCTGGCGAGGGGTAGACGTTAGCACCGAGCTATAAAACGTTGTTAAATACCGTAGAATCAGGGCCTTCTGGATAATTCCCATAACAGAACCCCGCCCGCCACCGCAGCCACCAAACCCAGACCGGCGTGCTTCATTGACTGAAGAGCGTCGGCTTCGCGCAGCCGGATACCAGCGGACTCGGGATAGGGGCAGCTGGCGGGCGTGGTTTCGCCGTCGATCGCCATTTGCAGAACTTCGGCGAGGTGTAGAGCACGACGGGGCGAGCCTTGGGCGATCTGTTCGCGGCAACTGAAGCCATCGGCGATGATCAGCCAATCGGGCGGGGCCTGACGGACAGCGGGCAGTAGTTCCAGTTCGCCGATGGCAATGGACAGGTCGTACTTGCCGCGCTCGAAGCCGAAGGAGCCGGCCATGCCGCAACAGCCCGGAGCCGGGCTTTGGAAATTGATGCCGAGGCGGCCCAGGATGGATTCCTCGGCGGTCATCTTCATCAGGGATTTGTGATGGCAGTGACCATGGAGGAGCGCTTGGCGGTTCAGCGGAGGCAGGGGGAAGTTCCGGGCGAAGGTTTCGAGGAATTCGCTGAGCAGGAAAGTCTGGCGGGACAAGGCCTGGGCGCGTTCGTCGTGGGGAAAGAGGTTGAGGAGTTCGTCGCGGAAGACGGCGACGCAGCTGGGTTCGAGTCCCACGATGGGGATCCCGGCTTCGATTTCGGGGGAGAGTTCGTCGAGAATCTGAAGCAATAGGGACTGGGCGCGGTCGAGCATGCCGAAGTCGTAGAGCGGGCGGCCGCAGCAGAGGTTGGCTCCGGGGACTATGACTCGAAAGCCTGCGGCTTCGAGGACCTCGACGGCGGCTTTTGCTGTGCCAGGGTGGAAATGGTTATTGAACGTGTCAGGCCAGAGGAGAACGGGCGGGGCATCTGCATTGTGCTGGGGGCGGTTCCGCAGGGCAACGCGGCGGCGGTGGAACCAGGTTTTGAAGGTCTCTGGGGCGAAGGCGGGGATGGCGCGTTCCTTGGGGACTCCGGCGACGAGCTTGGCGATGTCACGCAGGAACGGGAGTTGCGTGGTCAGGTTGGCGAGGCCGGGTGCGTGCGAGGCGAGGCGCGCCCACAGATCGATGTTGCCGAAAGCATAGGCGCTGCGCGGACGCACGCGGCCCTCGTAGTAATGCGAAAGGAATTCGGCTTTGTAGGTGGCGACGTCGACGCCGACTGGGCACTCGGTTTTGCATCCCTTGCAGGCCAGGCAGAGATCGAGCGACTGCTTCACTTCCTCGCTGCGCCAGCCGTCGCGGATGATTCCATCTTTTTGACCTTGGCCCTGAGTCATCTCCCAGAGCAGATGAGCGCGGCCGCGGGTGGAGTGCTCTTCGTCATGCGTGGCGCGATAGCTGGGGCACATCACGCCGCCTTCTTCGCGGCGGCACTTGCCTACGCCCACGCAGCGCAGAGTAGCCTGGGCAAGGCTGCCGAGGTCAGAAAGGAATTTGAAATTGGTTTTTGGCTCCCAGGGGGTGTAGGCGGCGCCGAGGCGGAGATTTTCGTCGAGTTTGTAGGGTTCGATCAGCTTGCCGGGATTCATCTTCCATTCGGGATCCCAGGTTGATTTGAACTCGCGGAAAGCCTGGATAAGTTCCGGGCCGAACATTTTCGGGAGCAACTCGCCGCGGGCCTGGCCGTCGCCGTGCTCGCCGGAGATAGAGCCGCCGTAGCTGACCACCAGATCGGCAGCCTCCTCCATAAACCTGCGGAAGTCGGCCACGCCCTTTTTCGATTGCAGATCGAAATTAATGCGCGTGTGCACGCAGGCGTGGCCGAAGTGGCCGTAGAGCGAGCCTCGGTAGCCGTAGGCGGCCATCATCTTGCGGAGATCGCGGAGGTATGCGCCGAGTTTTTCGGGAGCGACGGCGGAGTCTTCCCAACCTTCCCAGCTCATGGGCTCGCCGGCTACGTGCGAGGTCACGCCGAGGGCCGACTCGCGGACTTCCCACACGCGCTTGATTTGCTGCTTGCCGGCGTAGAGGCGCACGTTCGGGGGTCGAGGGCTGCGCGCCAGAGTATGCATCAAGGCGCGGGCCTGGGATTCGGCCTCCCGCGCGGTTTGGGCTCCGAATTCCACCATCAGCCATCCTCCGCCTTCGGGCAGGAGCGCAAGTCCTTCGGAGTTGATGCCCTTCTGACGCGTGTAGCCGACAAGAAGGTCGTCGAAGCCTTCGAGTCCGATGGGCTTGTGCGCCATGATTTCGGGAACATGGTCGGCGCACTGATAAATGTCGGGATAGGCAACGACCAGCAGCACGCGCTCCGGCGGACTCTCTACCAGACGGCACGTGGCCTCGAGAACCGTGACGCAGGTGCCTTCGGAACCGACGAGGGCGCGAGCGACGTGGAAGCCGTCCTCGGGCAGGAGGAAGTTGAGGTTGTATCCGGAGACGCGCCGGGGAATGTTGGGGAAGCGCTGGCGGACTTGATCGCCATAAGTGGAGGCGATGGTTTGCAGCTTGCTGTAGATTTCGGCGTGGCGTCCGCCTTGTTCGAGGATGCGTTCGAGGTCGGCGTCTGGGGTGGCGCCGACTTTCATGCGCAGGCCGTCGTAGGTGAGGATATCTAGCGCTTCGATGTTGTCGTCAGTCTTGCCGGCCATCACCGAATGCACGCCGCAGGAGTTGTTGCCGATCATGCCTCCGAGAGTGCAACGGTCGTGAGTGGCGGGATCCGGAGCGAACGTCAGATGATGTTTTTCAGCAGCGGCGCGGAGGGTATCGAGTACGACTCCGGGCTGGACGCGGGCTATGCGGCGGGCGGGATCGATTTCGAGAATCCTCGCCATGTACTTCGAAAAATCGAGGATGACGGCGACGTTGCAGCACTGGCCAGCCAGAGACGTGCCGCCGCCGCGGCAGAGCAGTGGCGCGCCGAACTGGCGGCAAAGCGCGACCGTTGCCATAACATCGTCGGCATCGCGAGGAAGCACGACGCCGATGGGAACCTGGCGATAGTTGGAGCCGTCGGTGGCGTAGAGAGCACGGGTGCTGCGATCGAACCGGACTTCGCCTCTGACCTGCGAGCGTAAGGCTTCAGCCAGGTCGGGGGCGTCAACCTGCGCGGATTTCGCGGCGTGCGCGAGTTCTGCAAATGGGTCTGGCATGCCCGTGATCAGTTCTAATTCGAGGACGGGCTCGCGTTAGTCTTACTCACGTTGGCGATCACGATCCGGGTCTTGCCGCCCAGTGCTTTGACGCTGATGGTGATCATGTTTTTCTGATCGGTGGAGACAATCGTGCACTGATTGGAATCGTTGCTCGTGACCATGGCGTTGGGGAATTTTGGTTTATAAAAGCTGCAGACCTGGTCGATCGAATCGCTGGATTCAAGGTTGAGCGACGCCGAATGCATCCCTCCGAAGGTCACGGAACCGGCGCCTCCCTGCAGGACTCGCGCACCGGGATAGATCTCGACTCCCACTTCCCGCGCCGCATCTTGTGGATCTTTTGTGGTCTCGACGGTGCCAAACGGCGTTTCCACTTTCACGTTGTTGCCATTCTGGCTAATGCGGGTGCGATGAGCGATGCGAGAGGCAAAGAAGACGAGCGAAGAGACTCCGACAATTCCCAACAGCACGATCACACCCACGACGATCAGAATGGCCTTCAGAGCGCCGCCGCCGGAAGCCGGCGCGGGGGTGGGAGTCGGGGCGACGGGCGGCACAGCGCCGATGGCGGCCGGGGCCGGCGACGGGGAGAGTATTGCAGCGCCGCACTTGTTACAGAATTTGGTTCCGGGAGCGATACTCGCACCACAAGAATTGCAGAACGCCATGGGTCACCTCAGATGGACGCAGCGTCACAGACGGTCGGCGCGAGTATACCGCAGATTGGGGAGGAAACAGAATGAGATGAAGAAGGAAGCAAGCCAAACGCGCGATTATTGGGTCGCAAAGAGCGCGACCCTTCGCGCGGCTTGCCTGGATCCTTCTCAGCGCAAAGAGCGCGCTGCTCAGGATGACAGAGAGCCTAGCTCCACGGCCTGGTGGCGTAGTCGGTCATCGTGAGCCCCAGCAAGAGGAGCAGGAAGAACAGCGCCGCGATCACGACCAGCTTGGTGAGTTTTTCGCTGGCATGCCAGACATGCATGAAGAAGAGAGCGACCAGAGTTGCTTTAAACGTTGCGATGCCCAGCGCAACCGCGGCATTGAACCGTCCGAGTTCGATGAAGGCGGCTTTATACGTGATTAGAGTACAGACCAGAAGCACGGCCCAGATGCCGAAATACATTTTCAGCGGCGACGATTTTGCGTGTTCGGAACTTGAGTGTTCAGACATAGTAAGCCTCAGACATAGTCAGCCTCACGGATGCCGGTCAATCAGATAAAGCAACGGGAACAGGTAAATCCACACAATGTCGACGAAGTGCCAGTACAGTCCGCCAATCTCGACGGGAGTGTGCCACTCGGGAGTGAAGCGTCCTTTCCAGGCCATAGTTAAGAGCCAGAGAAAAATACCCAGGCCGATGATCATGTGCAGCGCGTGCAGCCCCGTCATGACGAAATAGAGAGAAAAGAATAGCTGCGCGTGGCTGGGGTCTGCGTATCGACCTGGCTGTCCAGGGATGGGTGGATGTCCCGGGATGGGCACCTTTTCGAAACTGAAAGACGCGCCAGGGACGTGATGCTCCTCGAATTTGTCTTTGTACTCGATTGCTTTGATCCCGAGGAATACGCAACCGAGAAGCATGGTGAGGATCAGCATGACGATCAGCAACGTACGCCGTGCGGTCTGGGCCGCCCACACAGCGAGCACCACGGTTAACTGCTGCAGATCAGGACCGCCGTATTCGTGGCGCCGAGGGTCGCATCGATGGATTTGCTGGCGGCCGCAAAGTCGCCGAAATATTTCAAGCGGTAAACCAGGTAGGCGCAGAACAAGCCGCCGAAGAACATAACTTCCGTGGCGAGGAAGACCCACATGCCCAGGCTGGCGGCATCGCGCTGCTGCTGCGGATCGGCGAAGTGGTGCAGCAGAGCCGGGTCGTGCGACTCAGTGTGAGCGTCTTCGCTAAAGCCGGCTACGTAACTATCGGGCAACGGGGACCTCCTCTTTATTGGGAGCGTCCAACTCCTCGTAGTTGTAGGCTTCCCAGGTGACGACCGGTTCCTCCTCGAAATTGAAGGTCGTGGGCGGGGAGGGCGTCTTCCACTCGAGGCCGGCGGCATTCCATGGATTGTCTGGCGCGGGCTTTCCATAGCGCATCGACCAGAGGAAATAAAGCATGGGCAACAGGTATCCCACGCCGAGGACCGTGGCGCCCGCCGTCGAAAGCACATTCAGCACCTGGAACTCCGGCATGTGGCTGTAATCGTAATAACGCCGCGGCATGCCCATATAGCCGAGCAGGAACTGCGGAAAGAACGTGAGATTGAAGCCGATGAACACGATCAGTGCCGCCAGCCGCGCCCAGCCTTCGGGATAGAGACGTCCTGAAATTTTGGGCCACCAGAAATGCATTCCTCCCAGATAGCCCATGACCGCGCCTCCGACCATGATGTAGTGGAAGTGGGCTACAACGAAATAGGTGTCGGTGACGTGCATATCAATGCCGAGAGCTGCGAGGAATAGCCCAGTGAGGCCGCCGATGGTGAAGAGTCCGAGGAAGCCGAAGGCGTAAAGCATGGGCGCATCGTAGTGGATGGATCCCTTGTAGAGAGTGGCCGTCCAGTTGAAGACCTTGATGGCGGACGGTATGGCGACCGCGTAGCTTAGCAAAGAAAACACCAGAGCGGCATAGACCGACATTCCGGCTACAAACATATGGTGAGCCCAGACCAGAAAGCCGAATACGGCGATGGCAATCGAGGAAAAAGCCACGAAGCTGTAGCCGAAGATGCGCTTGCGCGAGAAGCAGGCGATGATCTCGGTGACCACGCCCATCGACGGCAGAATCATGATGTAGACGGCGGGATGCGAATAAAACCAGAACAGATGCTGGAACAGAAGCGGATCGCCGCCGAGCCTGGGATCGAAAATACCAAGGTGCAACGCGCGTTCGGCGGCGACCAGGACAATGGTGACCGCGATGACCGGCGTGCCTAAAAGCTGAATAATGCTGGTGGCATAGTGGGCCCAGATAAACAGCGGCAGGCGCGACCAGGTCATGCCCGGCGCCCGCATGCGGTGGATGGTGACGACGAAGTTGAGGCCGGTGAGGATGGAAGAGAATCCTGCGACGAAGATTGCGAGTCCGGCTTCGACGATCTTCGTGTTGGTGAAGTTAGTGCTGAAGGGAGCGTAAAACGTCCAACCCGTATCGACGCCGCCGGTCAGCATGCAGTGCAGCATCATTACGCCGCCGATGATGTAGAGATACCAGCTCAGCAGGTTGATGCGGGGGAACGCCAGGTCCTTGGCCCCGATCATCATGGGCACGAGAAAGTTCCCAAGCACAGCGGGAATGGATGGAATCAGGAAAAAGAAGACCATGACCATGCCGTGCATGGTGAAGAGCTTGTTGTAAGTATCGGCTTGCACCAGGTCGCCCGCCGGTGTGAGTAATTCGAGGCGGATGAGCAGCGCGAAGAAGCCTCCAATAAAGAAGAAGAACGTGATGGAGATGAGATAGAGGAGCGCGATGCGTTTGTGGTCGGTGGTAAGCAGCCAGGACCAAACGCCGTAGTGCTTGTTCAAATAATTCTCGCGTTCTCCCTGTGGACTATTCGGCGTAGCCATCGCTCAGTTCACCTGACTTCCTTTAAGACTCTTGGAGGCGGGCGTCGCCGTGCCGGCGCTGGCCTTGACCGCCTCACCCTTGGCCGGGGAAATCGATTTGATGTATGCGACCAAGGCATTGACTTGCTCTTCGCTGACCAGTCCCTGAAACGTAGGCATGATGGGCTGGAATCCCTTGACCCGCTTGGCTCCCGGATCGAGGATGCATTCGCGAACATAATTTTCGTCGGCAGTTACGGTGCGGCCATCTTCGAGCTGCACCGGCTTACCGAAAACTCCCTGCAAATTTGGGCCGCGGCCCTGGGTATCAGTGCGATGGCAGGTGGAACAGCCGAGTTCGGCGAAAATTTTCTCGCCGGTCGCCGAAAGCGGACCGGTCGAACCGCCATTTGTCCAGGCTTCATACTGGGCCGGCTCCATCACCACGATCGAGCCCACCATGCCGGAGTGCTGAGTGCCGCAATACTCCGCGCAGAACAGGTGATAGACGCCGGGTTTGGTGGCGCGGAACCAGGCCACGGTGTAGCGCCCGGGAAGCACGTCTTGCTTGATGCGGAAGGCGGGGATGAAGAAGCTGTGAATCACATCCTGCGAGGTCATGATCATTTTCACGTCGCGCCCTACCGGGACGTGCAGTTCGTTGATCTCGCGCTGGCCTTCGGTGTGTTCCAGCTTCCACATCCATTGTTTTGCTACCACGTAAATCTCGGCGGCATCGTCGGGTGGAGTGCGCGCTTTGAAATACACGACCGCACCCCAGGCAAAGATGACCATGAAGATGAGCAGCGGGATCGTGCTCCAGGTGATTTCGAGAGCATGGGAGCCTTCGATCTGCTCGGCGCGAACGCCGGGGCGGTAACGGTACCGGGCGGCAAAGTAGATGAGGCAGGCGAAGATGAGCAGAGTCATCATCCCGGTAACGATGAGCAGGAAAATGTAGAGAGCATCCACGTGGCGCGCCATTGTGGACGCCTGCTCCGGCCATAATGGAAAATTATTGAGCATACCGAGTCTTTGTCTTCGTTGCCGTCTTCCTGGTTACTGAGAGATCGAGCCGCCACAGAATGAAAAGAAAAATGCCCATGATAAGAATGGTCGCGGCCGCTGCCAGCCGCAGGATGTTGGCTACCATGGCGCCATACTTTCCAGTCTCGGGATCATAGTGATAGCAATAGAGCAGCACCGCATCGACGGCGTTGCCGATCTTGCCCTGCGAAGCTTCCACCAGTCCCATGCGCAAATCTTTCGGCGGAAAATCTACGCCGTAGAAATAGCGCGAGATGCGGCCCTGCGGCGTAAGCACCATGATGGCGGTCGCGTGCGCGAACTGATTACTCTTGGGGTCGTATTGATACTGGAAGCCGACAGCCTTGGTGAGGGCGTTAATCGAGCCCGCCTGGCCGGTTAGGAAATGCCATCCCGCAGCGGCATTGGCGCGACCGTAACGGCCGACATAGTCTTTCTTCTTGGCGGCGGCCATCTCGGGGGTCTCGCGCGGATCAAAGCTGACGGTGACCACGTCGAATTGATTGCCCACATCGAACTTCACCAGGCGCATGGCGCTGGCGAGCCCGGCCAGAGCTTCGCCGCATAGCATCGTGCAGTTGTAATAAACCAGATTGAGGATCAGGGGCTTGTGGCCGAAATAATCGCCCAGCTTCACGGTGTTGCCGGCTTCGTCGCGGAAGGTGAGATCGGGCGGCACCTGCGCGTCGAGGTGCTGCTCGATGCCTACGTTCTCCAGCCGCGGCGGGCGCGTGTTCGCTGGAGGAGACATGATGCCGTTGTTCATCTGGGCCACGGCGCAAGAGGCCAGCAGCGTGAGCGCCAGCAACGCACGCCTGATGGAGATCAACTTGTCCTGCTTACAGATCACTTCTTTCTACCCTTCTTGCCGGATGGCGGCGCAGGAGCAGCATCGCCGACCGTTCCCTGCGGATGCACCGGCAGGCCTCGCTGCACCAACAAATCCATGGCTCGGTCGATGGGGATGCGTACAGTGCCTGCTTTCTCGTCCACCCAGCCGTAGCTGTAGAGTGCGTTCTCCTCTTCGAGGATGATTCCGTTCAGTTGGCCGCGCTCGTCTACTTCCAGCCGCGGATTCGGGAAAGCGCTCTGAGGGTATTCGGGAGCGATGTGTCGTGTGTCTGTAGGCACATTCGTGACCAGCGGATTCACCGGAGGCTGCAAGGCTTTTTCACGATGATCCAGAAGTGCATAGACGCCCCTGATCCCGAGGAGGCAGATGGCCGTCCCCACCACCAGGCTGAGCAGGAAATAGAGAATGCCGGACACCTGCAGATCCTGATGCTCGAAGCCCTCGTTCTCCGTGGTCTTCTCGGGTTTGGTCTCGTTGCTCATCGCTTGTTGCTCATCTCTCGTTAGTCATCACTCGCTAGTCATCACTCGTTACACATGCACTTCGTGTGTGGGCTGCAGAACTTCATGGGCATCCGTGTCATAGGCCGGCAGAAGTGGCAGTGAACCCAGGTTACGGAAAAAATACCAAAGCCAGATTCCCCCGATCGCGATGGGCACAACTACGTCGGCCAGAGTCAGAGCGATCGTCTTCGAAAAATTCGGTTCGATGATCCAAAACAAATCGAGGTAACGGATCAGCAGCATCCAAACCGCCAGCCACACCAGGCGGCGAATATCGCGCTTGAAGGGGCGTGAGAGCAACATGGCGAAAGGCACGGCGAAGCCAAACAGAGCGAGAAACAGACCAATCGATCCCCAGCCGCCATTGATGCGCCTGATGTAAAAGGTGATTTCCGCGGGCAGATTGCCGGCCCAGATGATGAGCCACTGCGAGAAGTTGAAATAAGCCCAGACCATGGTGAAGGCCAGCATCCACTTGCCGTGGTCGTGGACGAAGTCGGGCTTCAGCATCTCAGACATTGGTTTGTAACTGAAGAGGATGCGCTCGACCACCACCGCAAAACACATGGCGGAGAGTACTTCGCCGATGAGGATGACCAGGCCGAAGATGGTCGAGATCCAACTGGGGTCGAGCGACATTACCCAGTCGATGGCGGCGAAGGAAATCGTGAACCCGTAGAGGATGAGACCAGGGCCGGCGACCGCCTTGAATCGTCCTCTATTGTCGGGAGCGCCGGGTTTGTCGGTTTCCTTCGACCATTTCGATAGCAGGAATGAAAGAACGTTCCAGATCACGAAATAAAATACCGCTCGAATGATGAAGCCGTTCACCGTGAGATAAGTCTGCGTGATCTGTTCAAGATGCTCGCGGAGATGCTTATCTTCAATATTGCTGAGGGGCTGCGCCCAGATGTAGAGGCGGTGCACCCCGAGAATGACGGGAATGAAGAGGACAGCCAGCAGAGGCAGCGTGCGCATGGCCGCGCCCAAAATGCGGCGGATCACCGTGCCCCAGCCGCCTCCGGTGAGGTGGCGAATCATCAGTATCGCCATGGAGCCGAGGGCAACGCCTAGCCAGCACATGAAGCCGAGCAGATAAGCGCGATAGAACTCATCGGGGCGGAGGAACGCCAGAATAGCGGCGATGACGGCGAAGACCGCGCCAACCGCCAGCGAGCGCTGCGAAATCTTTCTTACAACCTCGGGCGCCGTTAAATCGAGATGTGGAGTCGCGGCGCTCATTTCTTTTCCTCGGTCTGCGAAGGTGTTTCCGACTCAATCACTGGCAGGGTCGCGCCTGAGCCCGGCTGACCGCGGAACTTCGGGGGTTCTGAGGGCACGGTCTGACCCGCAGGCACGTCTGCCCGAGTTGCGTTCTGACTTAGCTGCAATGCGCGGATGTAGGCCACGATGTCCCAGCGGTCTCGCGGAGGAACTTGCGAGGCATAGTCGGGCATGATGCCAAAGCCGTTGGTAATGACGTCGTAAAAATAACCGAGAGGAGCCTTCTGGAGCCGCGGGATGTGATACGAGGGCGGCTTGCGCGCGAAACCACGCGATGGGACAAAGCCGTTGCCGTCGCCGACCTGCGAGTGGCAGGGGGCGCAATAGATGTTGTAGCGCTCACGGCCGCGTTGCAAAACTTCCTTGGTCAGGGGAAACGGCAGGTAGTCGCCCGGATTGTTACCGATCTTGCCGGTGTAGAAATACGTGTCCTCGCGCAAGTCGCCGCGCGCCACTGTGCCTTCGACGGGCGGACGCTCAGAGCGCTGATCGGCGTAGAAGTCGTTGCGGGAAAGCGGATTCTCTCGAGGCTGCACATGCATGTCGATGCGGCAGCCGCAGAGCATGGCGATCGCGGCCATCGGAACTGCAACAAGAATTTGGCGCAGGCACAGCATGCTAGCTGGGCACCTCCGAAAGCGAGCGTGGCTGCAAGCCTTGCAGAAAACCGCGGGTGGTGGCCGGGTCGTATTTGGGATCGGATGAAAACACGATCAAGAAGAATCGGTCTTTCGATGCGGACGAGAAACGCGGAACGTTGAACACGGGGTGATACGGCATGGGCAGGCCATTCAGGGCGAGCATGCCGAACACCGCCGAGATTCCGGCAAAAAGAATCGTCATCTCGAAGGTGATTACGATGAACGAGGGCCAGGAATGATAAGGCTTGCCGCCGATGTTAAGGGGATAGTCAACGACCGACATCCAGTACTGCATCAGGTATCCGGTGAGGCCGCCGACGATGCCGCCGATCAGCACTACCAACGGCACTTCGTCGCGGTAAAATCCAATTTCCTCGGCTAGCCCTTCGATGGGAAACGGGCTGTAGGCGTCGATCTTCTTGTAGCCGGCTTCGTGCGTACGCTTGGCAGCGTCGACCAGCGCCTGAGCGGAATCGAACTCCGCCATGATGCCGTAGACAGGATCGCGCTTCATTCCTTCACCTCCGCTTCAGGCAGGAGGGTGCGCATTTCAAAGATCGAGATCATGGGCAGAATGCGCACGAACAGGAAGATGGCCGCGAGGAACATTCCAATGGTTCCGACGTAGGTCATCCAGTCCCAGCGCGTGGGATAGTACATTCCCCAGGACGAGGTCAGGAAGTCTCGGGACAGGCTGACGACAACGATGATGAAGCGCTCCAGCCACATGCCGACCAGGATTACGAAGGAGACAAAGAACAGCGCCACTGGACTGGTGCGCAGCTTGCGAATCCACAACAACTGCGGGATAAAGATGTTGCAGATGAGCAACGACCAGTAAGGAATCGCGTAGGGCCCGTGCAGACGATTCCACAGCGTGAAGGCGTCGTAGCGGTCGCCGCTGTACCAGCCCATGAAAGCTTCAATGCCATAACCGTAGGCCACGATCAATCCTGTCGCGAGCATCACTTTCGCGGAGTTCTGCAGATGGCGCTCGGTGATGAAGTCTTCCAGGCTGTAGATTTTGCGGATCGGGATCGCCAGCATCAGCACCATCGCAAAACCGGAGTAGATAGCGCCGGCAACAAAGTAGGGCGGGAAGATGGTGGTATGCCAACCGGGGACGATGCCGACGGCAAAGTCGAAGCTCACAACCGTGTGCACCGAGAGGACCAGAGGAGTGGCTAATCCAGCGAGTAAGAGATAGGCGGTCTCATAACGGTGCCAGTGCCGCGCCGATCCGCGCCAGCCCATCGAGAGCATGCCGTAGACGATTCTGGCCACAGGATGCATCGCGCGATCACGCAGCGTGGCCATATCGGGGATGAGGCCGATGAACCAGAACAGCGCCGAAATGGTGGCGTAGGTGGAGACGGCGAAAACGTCCCATATGAGCGGGCTGCGGAATTGCGGCCACACGCCCATGGTGCTGGGATAAGGAAACAGCCAGTACGCGAGCCACGGACGGCCAACGTGAATAGCGGGGAAAATTCCGGCGCAGGCTACGGCGAACAGCGTCATGGCTTCGGCGAAGCGGTTGATCGAATTGCGCCACGATTGCCGCAAGAGCAGAAGGATCGCGGAAATCAACGTGCCAGCGTGGCCGATTCCGATCCACCAGACAAAATTAATAATGGCGAAGCCCCAACCAATCGGGATGGTTACGCCCCAGATGCCGACGCCTTTCAGGAACAGGTAGCCGATCGCGTAGAGCAGCATCATGGTGAGCAGAAACGCAATGCCGAAGCCCACAAACCATCCGTTCGACGCGGGACGGGTCAGCACAATCGCGCTGATCTTTTCCGTGACCGTGCCGAAGGTGTAGCCGGGCTCGATTACCGGTGCCCGGCCTGAGTCCACCACCGTTTTCGATTGCTCGTCCATGCTCTATATCTCTGTCGGTGTCATCCCGAGCGGAGCCGTTCTTCAGGCGCAGCGAGGGATCTCAGTCTCCAACCGCTCTATCCCCGCTTCAACTCCGGATTCGGATTGCTCACTTCCGCCAGGTACGTAGTCCGCGGGCGCGTGTTGAGTTCGCCCAGCAGACTGTAATTCCGCGACTGCGCTTTCAACTTTGAAACCTTGCTGTTCGGGTCATTGATATTGCCGAAAATGATTGCGCCCGCCGGACAGGACTGCTGGCAAGCCGTCTTCAACTCGTCTTCGTGATTGCTGTCGTTGATCTTGCGGTCTTCGCGTTCGGCATCGATGCGGCGCTCGTTGATGCGCTGCACGCAGTAGGTGCACTTCTCCATCACGCCGCGGCTGCGCACGCTGACGTCGGGATTGCGCATCATCTTGTACTGCGGCGTCTCCCAATCCTGAAACAGCAGAAAGTTAAAGCGCCGCACCTTATAAGGACAGTTGTTCGAGCAATAGCGCGTGCCCACGCAGCGGTTGTAGACCATGTCGTTCAGGCCTTCGGGCGTGTGATTGGTCGCGCCCACCGGGCAAACCACTTCGCAAGGCGCGTTCTCGCACTGCTGGCAGGGCACGGGCTGGAAAAATGCCTTGGGATTGTCGCGGTCGCCCTGGTAGTAGGCATCAACGCGAATCCAGTGCATGTGGCGGCCGATGACGGTCTGCTCCTTGCCGACGACGGCGATATTGTTCTCCGACTGGCAGGCCAGCATGCAGTTGTTGCAGCCCACGCAGGAGTTCAGATCGATCGCCATCCCCCACGCGTAATCTTCTTCCTTATAGGGATAAGGCTTGTAGAGCGTGAGCCCCGGCGCGGGCTCTTCTCCTTCTTCTGCTGCGAAGTTAGGACGCTGGCGGTAATCCTCAAGCGTGGTTTCGCGGACCAGCGGACGATGGCCGCCATCCGGCGTATCCATGCTCTGGTAGCCCTGAGTCGAAGCGAGCTTGTAGGTTTCGCTGGTCTTGCGGATCTGCAGGCCGGTGGCGATCCACGGCGCGGCGCTCGTGCGTAGCGCGTAGGCATCGAAGCCTTGTGCGGTGCCGACACGGCCGGCGCGCCTGCGGCCGTAACCGAGCGTGACGGTGACTGAATTATCTGGATGCCCGGCTTGAATCCAGACTGGGCCGGTGACTTTCTTTCCGTTCAATTCAAGTTCGACAACATCTTCCACTTTGATCTGCAGCCGCTCCGCCATCTTGGGACCGATGAGCACGGCGTTGTCCCAGGTGAGCTTGGTCATCGGCTTGGGCAGTTCCTGCAGCCAGCCGTTGTTGGAGAATCGTCCGTCGTAGATGGTGGGGTCGCGGCGGATGTTGAGCTCGATGGCGCTCTGTTCAGTCTTAACTTCCAAGCCAGGAATCGCAGATTTCGCGGTAACCGATTTGGGAGTGAAGGTCGTGCCTTCGATCCAGCCATCGTGCAACGACTTGCGCCAGAACAGCTCGAAGTCGGCACTGGAGTGCTGCTTCTGCCAGTAGGCGCGCACGAGATCGTAGCCCGTGGCATCAGCTTGACCTGAAAGGAGCGCGACGAATTCCAGTGAGCTCTTGCCGTTGTAAAGGGGAGCAATCAGCGGCTGGATGATGCTGACGGTTCCGTCATAAGCGCGAGCATCGCCCCAAGCTTCGAGTTCATGCGCTTGATTGACATGCCACTGACAAAGTTCGGCAGTCTCGTTCTGATAAAGGCCGAGATGCACGCGCATCGGAACCTTGCCGTTCTTGAGAACGTTCGCAAAATCGAGGTCGGCGGGTGCTTCGTAAGCTGGATTACCTCCGAGGATGATTAGTAGATCTACCTTGCCGGCTTGAATGTCGCTGACGAGATCTTTGAGCGACTCCGTTTGCTTGATCGGATTCGCATCTACCGGGTCGGAATACAAAACGGTCTTGCCGACATTGCCCAGCTTTGCATTTATTGCATGAACACGGGCGTGGACCTCGGGAGACTGATGGTCGCCGGCAATCAGTACGCAGGAGCCCCGATGCGCCAACAAATCCTTACCAATCGACAGGGCTGCTCCGGCGTATTGGAAGCGACTGTCCTTCTCGACGTTTGGAAGGACAGAGCTATGCTCCATAACCTCCGTCAGGGGAAGCAAAAACCTCGCGAAATCGGGCACGCGGGACGCCTCGACCGGCAGCCGATGATCCGCCTTCGCCCCCGTAGTCGTCGGCGTGCTCTCGATCGCGTACAGCCGGTTCATGAGCCACTTTCCCTCAAGCTCACCACGCGCGTCGGGACTCCGGCGTTTGGCGAAGTCGCGGATGTAGCGGACATTTCCCGGAAAACCCGCATACAGGAAGTCGGCGTCGAGCGAGACGATTACGTCAGCCTTTTCAAAATCGTAGCGCGTCTCGACCGGCTGTCCAAAGGCCAGCTTAGCGCCTTCGAGCACGTTGTCGCGATTAATGGGCTCGTACACATGCCACTTGGCCTGTGGATAAATCTTCAGGAAGCCGCGCAGTTGATCGGCCAGCGTGGGCGAAGAAATTGTCGGCGTGAGAATGCGAATGCCCGCACCTTGCAGAGCCTTCTGCGCGGTAAGCGGTCCGCGAATCGCAGTCAGGAACGACTGCCAGGAGCGCTGATCACCCATCGAGACCACGCTCTGCGAGCGGTCAGGATCGTACAGGCCGAGAATGTGGGCCTGCGCAAAAATATCGGTGCCACCGAGCGACGCGGGATGCTGGTCGTTGCCTTCAATTTTTGTGGGACGTCCGAGATGGCTCTCGACCAGCAGCGGGCTGGCATATCCGCCGAGCGTCATCGCCGTGGCGTAGAACTGCGGGCGGCCAGGAATCACATCCTCGGGCTGGCGCACGTAAGGAACAATGGGCTCGAGCGGCAGGCGCACACAGCCGGTCATGCCGGCCAGCGCCATCGATGCGCCCATCACTTTCAGAAAGCCGCGGCGGGAAACGGAATCAACCCACTCGGAAGCGCCTTTGGCGAATTCGCGGTGCAGCGCTTCCTGGAACGCGGGGCTGCCCGCAAGCTCCTCGAGGCTGCGCCAGTATTCCGGACCGGCTTTGTCGTTCGCCTCGTTAATCTGCGCGCGCAGGGAATCGAGATCGAGTTTGCCCTTCTGCGAGGGACAAACGTCTTGTTTCGCGCGACCGTGTTGTTCGTCCATCTTCATTGGTACCACATCACACACTCTGTCATCCTGAGCGGAGCGAGAGTTCGCGAAGCGAAGTCTCGCGCAGTCGAAGGACCCCTGTAATGCCGGAAGCGCCGCGGACGCTGCGAGGCGTTCTCACGATGTCGATCGAGTTCGCGGGAGAACTCCCTGCAGCGTCGGTGGAACTGCCAGCGTTGCCGGGGTCCTTCGACTCCGAATTTGCTTCGCTTCGCGAAGCAAATTCTCCGCTCAGGATGACAAGTTCTCATAAGTTCCTTCATCGGTGGCACGTGCTGCAACTGGTAATGTCCTTCACGCTGCGCACACTGTATTTCTTCAACAGCGCCGAACCAAAGTCGATTTGATCGGCATAACTCTGTCCATCCAACACTATGGGATTCGCGCTGGTCGGCTGCTGGTAGCGCATGTTGAACACCTGATCGCGCGGGCGCAAATTCTTTTCTGGGGCGCGATGGCAACCCAAACACCACTCCATCTGCAACGACTCCTGCTGATACATGAGCGGCATCTGGTCGACTGGGCCGTGGCAGGTGTTGCAGCCCACTCCCTTATTGATATGAATGCTGTGATTGAAATAGACGAAGTCGGGAAGCTGGTTCACCCGCGTCCATTGCAGTGACTCGCCAGAGCGAAAGCTGGCGCGAACTGGCTCGAGCAACGCAGCGTTGGTCCAGATCTGCGAGTGGCAGTTCATGCAGGTCTTGGTGGGCGGGATGCCTGCGAAGCTCGAAACCTCAACCGAAGTATGGCAGTAGCGGCAGTCAATCCCGAGTCCGGAGACGTGATGCTGGTGGCTGAAGGGCACCGGCTGCGGCTTGCGCACTCCGGCGTAGGTGACGTAAGGCGAACGCTGAATCTCCATCGCAACCCAACTGAGCGCAGCAACCACGAAGACCGCGCCGAAAATTGTGGCCCGGGACAGAGTGTTGGTGCTGCGATGGAAAATCTGCGGCATGCTTGCGTACAAACTTCAGAAAGTACGAATGAGACCCCAGTCGATAACCAATTTCTGGAAGAACAATGGTTGCGACGCAAAAGAAAACACCCACTGATTTTTTCGCGTCAGGTATGAGAACTGGGAATTATAAATATTTCGTGCGTAGTTGTCGCGTATTTTCCCGCGGGAGCGAGAAAATTATCACAGTCGAGCTTCGCCGCGCTCTTACCGCAAATTCATCACCAACAGCTTCGGCTCTGTCATTTCCTCAATCGCGTAACGCAGGCCTTCGCGGCCGAGGCCGGAGTCTTTCACGCCGCCGTAAGGCATCTGGTCGATGCGGAATGAAGGGATATCGCCTGCGATGAGAGCCCCAACCTCGAGTTCGTCATAGGCCTGGAAAAGCAGCTTGACGTCGCGAGTAAACAAGCCTGCCTGCAGGCCGTAATTGGAATTGTTGATGCGGCGCAGCGCTTCGTCAAAATTCTCGTAAGGCTCAACGGTCACAACCGGACCGAAAATTTCCTGGCAGTTCACCTTCATCTCGGGTTTAGTGCCGGTGAGCACGGTGGGATCAACGATGGAACCGTGGCGGCTGCCGCCAATGAGCAATCGGGCGCCGGAACGAACCGCTTCCTCGACCCAGCTGGTGACGCGGATGGCATCGCTTTCACGGATCAGAGGCCCAACGTCGGTCGATTCCTCCATGGGATCGCCGGTTTTCAGTTTCTTGACACCTTCGACGAGGAGATCGGTGAACTTGCCATAGAGCGACTCCTGTACAAGTATGCGCTGTACGGAAATGCAAGTCTGACCAGCGTAGCCAAACCCTCCGGTGACGCAGCGGTCGGCGGCGTAGACGAGATCGGCGTCGCTGTGCACGATGGCTCCGGCGTTGCCGCCCAGTTCGAGCGCAACTTTCTTCTTGCCGGCGCGGCGTTTGATGTCCCAGCCGACGGGCACGCTGCCGGTAAAGGTGATCAGCTTGATCCGCTCGTCGGTGACCAGCAGGCTGGCATCGTCGTTCGAAAGCGGCAGCACGTTGAGGCCACCATCGGGCCAGCCAGCCTGCTGCACGCATTCCGCCAGCAGGAGAGACGAGAGCGGAGTCTTTGGTGCAGGCTTCAACACCAGCGGGCATCCCGCCGCGATGGCCGGCGCGACCTTGTGTGCGACCAGGTGGAGAGGAAAGTTGAAGGGCGTGATTGCGGCGATCGGGCCCAGTGGGTAACGCTTCACAATGCCCCAGCGTCCAGCGGTAAACTCCTGCCAGTCGAGGGGAAGATATTCGCCGTTGATGCGCGTGGCCTCTTCCGCGGCGACGTTGAAAATAAATATGGCGCGGTCTACCTCGATGCGCGCCAGCTTGATGGGCTTGCCGGCTTCCTGCACGATGGTGCGGGCGAACTCGTCCCGGCGCTCGGCAATCGACTGGGCCACGCGCCGCAACACGCGCTGACGCTCGAAGGCGGGCAATCGCCGGGTGGTGCCGAAAGCCTTCACAGCGGCGGCGATGGCAGCTTCGGCATGCTCGCGGCGCGCCTGGACGACCCTCCCAATTACGGCGCCATCGAAGGGCGAGTGCACCTCGAGGATGTCGCCGTCCTCCATCCATCGGCCGTCGACAAAGAACCCGTGGGTTGCGACTGGGGCAATCGTCATTTCCGCCATTTTTACCTCCTGGAGCGAGCACCGTTATTGATTATAGGCCTTGGCCGACGGTTGCTTTTTCTCACCGGCAGAAATTCTTAAACACAGAGGACACAGGGTCACACTGAGGTTCGACGCCTCTCTACTACAATGAAGCCCTTGAAGATGATGGCTCCATTGGAAACGATTGCTCAGGTTGCGGCGCGACTGCGGCGAAAAGAAGTTTCTCCGGTCGAGCTCACTTCGGATTGCCTGGATCGCATCGAGAAACTCAATCCCTCGCTCAATGCGTTCATCACAGTGACTGGCGAGTCGGCGTTGGGGGAGGCGCGGGTTGCGGAAACCGAAATCGCGCGGGGGCAAGCGCGCGGGCCGCTGCATGGGATTCCGATTGCGCTCAAGGACCTGATCGATACTGCGGGCACGCGTACTACCGCGGCCAGCGCGGTCTTTGAGCATCGTGTTCCGACGGAGGATGCGGATGTGGTGCAGCGGCTGCGGCGCGCCGGCGCGGTGATTCTCGGGAAAAACAATCTGCACGAGTTTGCTTACGGCGGGAGTTCCCTCGTCAGCTTCTTTGGAGACGTTCGCAATCCCCGAAACCAGGCGCATATTGCGGGAGGGTCGTCTGGCGGATCGGCGGCTGCTGTCGCTGCCGGGCTTTGCTATGCCGCGATTGGAACCGATACGGCTGGCTCGATTCGCGAACCGGCAGCGCTGTGCGGGTGCGTGGGGATCAAGCCGACTTATGGGCGCGTCCCTGCGCGTGGGGTGATTCCTCTCTCGTGGTCGCTCGATCATGTTGGGCCTCTGGCTGCAACTGTTGGCGATGCCGCGGCCGTGCTGCAGGTTATCGCGGGATATGATTCGCTCGACGTTTTCAGCGCCGATGTTCCTGTGGCTGACTATGTTTCGGGCTTGGGCGAGGCGACGAAGAGTCTTCGAGTTGGGATTCCGCGGGCCTATTTTTTTGACGATCTTGACCCTGAAGTTCGCGCGGCGGTCGAGCAGGCCCTGGTCATAGTCGGGACGCTGGTGGCGGAGATCCGGGAAGTGCATATCGAAGTTTCTTCGGACCGCACGGTGCAGGCCGCTGAGTCTTATGCTTATCACACCGAGAATGTCGCGCGGACGCCTGAGCTTTATCAGCCGGAGACGCTGCGGCGCATTCGATCCGGGGAGAACATTTCGGCGGCGGAATATATTCAGCGGCGGTGCGAACTGGATCGGGAACGCCGCCGCGCTCGCGACTTCTTTGCCGAAGTGGATTTGCTGGTTACGCCCACGATGCCGATTCCTGCACCTGCAATCGCTGATTTGAAGAAGGATCCTGCTGCGCTGCGTCCGGCGGAGCTTACTTTGCTGCGCAACACTCGGCCGTTCAATGTTTGGGGGCTGCCTGCCATCTCGGTGCCGTGCGGCTTTACGAAGAGCGGGCTGCCCATTGGGGTGCAGATCGCTGGGCCGCACTGGCGGGAGGATCTGGTGCTGAGGTTGGCACAGGCTTATGAGTCGGCTGTGAGTTTCGCAGTGAAATAATTCGCTGACGGGTTGTGGGTCGGGATCGTCGCGGGGTGCTGCAATCCCGAAAGCTTGGGGTACCCCCCCTCCCCCCTTTTGCCATAATCTCTGGAATCACCGGCTTAGCGGGGATTTCGCCGCAAGGTCCAGTTGTCAAAGAACTTAGATACTAAAATATTCGAAACAAAAGACTTAGAAGCGGACGTTGCGGGATCACCCGACTGTCACCGCCTCGATCATGATCGCGCGATTTAAATTGCGGCGCAAGGTTAGATGTCACAGGGCGGTTGTGGAAAAGATTGACGGTTCTGCCGGTCGTGTCGTGAGAAAGAGGTCGAGCTGTGCTCGACCGGACAGCCGAGGGCGGCTGTCCCCACATGAGTCTCTTCGCGGAACGAGGCATCACACGGTGCGCATGTCGAGGCGCTTGCCCAGGGCTTTCAGGGCGGCGGCGATGCCGTCGATGCGGGAGGTGTGCTGGACGTTGGTGAGGCGGTTGACTTCCTGCGGGGTGGTCTTGAGTCGTCGCGCCAATTCCGCGGGGCGCACATGTTGCTGGATCATCTCGTTGAGGAGAAGAATTTTCGCGGAGAGGCTGGCTGGGAGTTCAACGACGGGTTGTCGAGGCTTCGGTTTGGAAGGCAGCGGGACCGCGCGATTGTCTTCAAAGTAGAAATCCAGGGCGGTCTCCAGGGCGTCCCTGGCCGCGGCCAACGCTTCGGCCTCGGTTTCGCCTTGGGTGATGGCTTCAGGAATGTCTTTGAACGTGACGACGAAGCCGCCGTCTGGGTCGCGCCTCAGCGTAACGGGATATTGAAACATCCGCTCTCACCTATTTCAAGTCGAGTTGCTTTTTGATGCCCTCGACCAGACCTTTCTTGAGTTCGGCATTGTGCATTGGCAGGACAGACTGCCTGCCATTCAGATAGACCTTAACGTGAGAGCCTTTGCCGGCCTTGAAGACCGCTCCCTGCTGCGCGAGCCAACGCCTGAACTCTTTGCTCGTCACAGTCTTGATTATAAACAATATTGTTTATATCGGCAAGAGCTGGTAGGGATCGGTTGGTGGTGCAGTTTGGCTTACGCGCTCGGCCGGTTAAGCGGGAGATCCCTTCGACTTCGCTCAGGGCAGGGTCTTCGCTACGCCTGAAAACCGGTTCCGCTCAGGATGACAACCGTCGTGTAATAGGCAAACTGCACCACGACCTAGGGGTCCTTCGACTCCGCATTTGCTTTCGCTTCGCGAAAGCAACTGCTCCGCTCAGGATGACAGCCCTTAATCCACCGTTCTTACATCATCTGGCAGCATCAGCACGAACGAACAGGTGCCCGTTGCTGTGGAGCAGGAGAGGATTCCGCGGCGGAGGATTTTTACCGGGGTGTCGTCGGGGAAGGATAGGCGGTACTCGGCGGTGCGGAGGGCGTCGGTGAAGACTTTTAATTTTTCGTCGCCGCTGGCGAACTTTACGGCTTCGACCGTGGCCGCGGAACCTTTGCCGCGACTTAGGAGCACGAAGAAGTCGGCGTCGCCGGTTTCTTTTGCTACTTTGCCCAGATCGACGGTACGCAACTGTTGCAGATTGTCTTTGTATTTGGCTACGGTGGCGTCTACCTTGCCGCTGCCGCCGGTGAGCGAGGCGAGGCGGTCGCGCGTTTCCGGGATGGGCCGCAGTCCGCTTAGGGAAAGCGCGTAGGTTTGTAGGGCCAGGTCTTTCTTTCCCTGCTTTTCGTAAATCTGTCCCAGATGGTCGCCGACTTCGCCGTGGTGGCCGAGTCCCCAGGCGGCGGCGACGTATTTCTGGGCTTCATCTAAGTTGCCGTCAGCGAAGTAGATCCAGCCCAGCGTGTCCCAGTAGGCGATTAGGGACGGAACCAGGCCGAGATCCTGGGGTGTGAGGCGGTCGAGGGAGACATTGCGCAACGCGGCCGTGGTAGCGGAGACCGCTGATTCGGCGTACTGCTGGGCGCGGTCGAGGTGGGATTTTTTCAGCGACAGCTGATAGGCGATGTTGTTCCATACCAGCGGCGTGGCCGAGAGTTCGATGGCGTGGTCGAAGGTGGCCAGAGCTTTGTCATCCTGGCCAAGGTTTAGATAGGCATCGCCGAGCGTGACCTGAAGTTCTGCATTTTCCGGGGTGAGCGATGTGGCCTTTTCCAATTCGGCCGCCGCCAAGTCGTACTTGTGCCACTCGGAATACATTTGGCCCAGGCCGGCATGGGCGAACTTGTCGAGAGGATTGATTTCGATCTGCTTGTTGAAGGCGGTTACGGCATCGTCATATTTGCGTTCCTGCCAGTAGGCGCGGCCGAGGGCGTTGTAGGCGTTTTCGTCGTAGGGATTAATCTCGATCTGCTTGTGCAGCGCGGCGATGGCTTCGTCGTTCTGGCGCATTCCCATGTAGGCCGCGGCCAGCAGATACCAGGCGTATTTGTGCTTGGGGTCCACTTCCGTAGCCCGCTTGAGAAGCTGAATCGCCAGAGGAAGATTGTTGCTGGTGAGGGCTGCGCGCCCGCTTTCCGCAAGATCGTCCGCTTTCATGTCGGCGGGTGGCGTCAGCGTGCCTGCTACCGTATTTTCGACGGAAAGAAACTGTCCCAGGTCTGAGCTGACGGCGCGGCGAAAAGCCTGGTAATCGCCGGCGCGAGGAGCGGGCAATTCGTCTTGACTAAGCGTCAGCATCCTCTCGGCGGTGAACGAGGTTCCTTCCAGCTTGTATGTAGCCTGGTACGCCGCATAGTCGCGATTCACGGAAAAAGCCAGCGGGGCGTGCGCAGTGTATTTGGCCGGCAGTTCGAGTTTGATTTTGTAGACGTACTCCGCCTTGGGGCCGAGCTTCAGCGGTTCGGCGTCTGCGTCGTCGTCATCGCCATTGCCGATGTCCGGAAGGTTGAATTGGCACAGCGGCAGCATGAGGTCGGACTTCTTCTTGGACCAGTCAAGGAAGTTCGGCCGGGCTACATCGTAAGACATGGTGAACGCTTCGCGAGTTGCGGCTGGATCACTGATCTTCAAATTCGTGACCTCGCCGCCCATTCCGGCGTTGACGTTTTCCACCACGCGTTGCCACTGTGCTTCAGGGACGCGGCGGAAAATCGAGCGCAGCATCAGCTCTTCATCGCCGCGGAACGTGTAGTGGACATGCGCTTCCAGCTTTCCGATTTCATTTATTTTTCCATCGATCTGGGAGACTTCGCTGTCCAGCATCGGCGTATCGGCGGGCGTTTCCTCGAGATGCGGCGCGCTGCCGTCGGCAGGAATGACCAGAGCCAGCTTGTCGCGCAGGGAGTAGGCCAGCAGGCGGAAGGGAGCGACCTCGCTGGTGGTATCCATCCAGACTTCTTCATGGGGCATGGGCAGCATGGTGATTACGTGATCGAATTGCGAGGGCGACGGCACATCCGGGTCGAGTTTGCGGCTGGAGTTGATCAGTACGGAAGACGCATGCAGGCCCTCCGCTTCCAGAAGCGAAGCGAGCAGAGTGTGTTTGTCCTTGCAGTCGCCGTACTGATTGTGGAGTACGTCCCCGGACGCGTGCGGCTGGTAGCGGCCCACGCCCAACGAGAGGCTGACGTAGCGGAAATTTATCGCGACGAAGTCGTAGAGGGCCTGGATCTTATCCATCTGATTGTCGAGGCCTTTGGTAAGTTCCTCGGCCTTGGCGCGGACTTCGGGCGAGGGCGCGCGCCGGTCTTTTTCCAGGCTTGCATACCAGCGGCCGATCTGTTCCCAACTTACGAAGGTGGTCAACTGAACGTCGGGCCGTTCCTCGTCGGCTTTCTTTTTTTTCTTCTTTTTGTCCTTGTCCTTGTCTTTATCTTTGTCCTTGGTATCGTCTTCGCGCTCGAGGTGAGAGCTGGTCCAGTGATAGATGCGGCGTCCTTTCTCTTCGGAGATCTTCGGATCCATACCGGGTTTGTTCTTCAGCTTGAGTGGCCGGTCGGCGGGAACGTCCACGTCGAGTTCTTCATCGAGCATGATGTTGGTCTTGTCGAAATCGTAATCGGCCCAGAACTGGCCTGCAGCCAGAGGTGTGTGAATCACTGTGACCATGTCGTATTCGAGCACTTCGCCGGGGCGCAGGCCGGGCACGGTGATGTGTTTCTGGCGGTAGTCGGTGTAGACCGGGGCTTCGCGTTCCACGGGAGCGCTCAGATCCTGAACTGCGTCGTCGCCCGCTTTCACTACGCTGCCGTCAGCCTTGATCACGCGGACGTAGGCAATCTCCACGCGTTCGTTGGCGGAATTGTAGCCTTCCTGAAGCTGGCCCCACTGCTGGACTCCGGCCTCGCTCTGCACGCGGATGCGAGCCACCGTTTCCTTGCGTCCCGTGCCGTCGCTTTCAAAGCGGTAGCGGGAGCGGTACTGTTCCACGACAAACGCTTCTTGCGAATAATCGCGCTTGGGTTCTTCCGGATTGGGGGCGGCGGCTGGCGTGGCATCGCTGGCCTTCGTTCCTTTCTTTGCCTCCGCGGGGACAGCCGAGGTACTGGGAGCCTGACCGGATTGTGCCGGAGCAGCGAACGGCACGGTTAAAACGCAAGCAGCGAGAAATGGCAGATAGAAACTACGCATAGAACAATATTAAGGCCTGCGGCGGTTGTATCCCAAGAGGGTAGTCGCGCAAGGGCACAGAGGTGGATCTGGGGATTGAGGCTGAATCGCATTGAATCCATCGTATCCGACCGCCCATATTTCACATAAAGAGAACAATCCTGCATACAAGTCTTGCGACCAAGCACCACAATTCTTTCCGCGGCGGCTCTGAAAGCGTAGTAAACTTCTGCCCAGATGTTCTTGCCTGGCCACGATGCCGGGCAGCGTGACGCATAATGTATTTGCGCCACGATCTTTCCGCTCGGAGGTTTCTTGCATGGAAGATCGGGCCCCTGTCGTCTCTTCTTCTGTTTCTCAGCAGTCCGTTTCTCAGTCAACCCCGGCCGGCAAGCAACGCGAAGGCCGCGGCGCCTGGGTTCTCACCGCCTACGGCATCTCAGGCCTGGCTCTTTTCGGGATCCTCGCTTATTTCTTCTCGGACTACATCGCTCACTAGTTGGCATTCGGCAGTGACGAGCGGGCGCGCGCGTCTGCGGAGTAAGCTGGAAGTGTAGTTTGACTTCCCTTCCGAGCATCGGATGCTTCGGGCCGGGGCCCTGCTTTGGACGTGTTACAATAAGCGGCCTTAGGAACTGCTGCTTCGCAAGGAACCCAGCGTTTTCCCGCACTGAAGCACTGAGAAAGAGACGCCGCAATAAGCTGTGGCCAAGAACTCCACCCCCGCCGCCGCACCTATCACGTACGCCGATGCCGGTGTGGACATCGACCGCGCCAACCGCACCAAGCAACGCATCAAGTATCTAGCGCACAAGACTTTCACCCGTGGTGTGCTCAGTGAAATCGGCGGGTTCGGCGGCCTGTTCGCAGTGGATAAAACCAAGTACCTGGACCCCGTGCTTGTGTCCAGCGTGGATGGCGTCGGAACGAAACTCAAGGTTGCCTTCGAAATGGGCCTGCATTCCACGGTAGGGGCTGACCTGGTCAACCATTGCGTGAATGACATCGCGGTGCAGGGCGCGGCGCCGCTGTTTTTTATGGACTATCTCGCAACGGGACGGCTGGAGCCCTCAATCGTCGAAAAGGTGGTGGAAGGCATCGCGGACGCCTGCAAGCATAACGGCTGCGCCCTCATTGGCGGGGAAACGGCGGAGATGCCCGGCTTCTATCCTGACGGCGAGTACGATCTGGCGGGATTCATCGTGGGCGTGGTGGAACGCGACCGCATCATCACGGGCAAGGACGTGCAGATCGGCGACGTCATCCTCGGCATGGCGTCGAACGGCCTGCACACCAACGGATATTCGTTGGCCCGCAAACTGCTGTTCGAAGTGGCGCACTATTCGCCGGAAGATTACGTCAACGAGATCAAGAACAAGGTCGGTAACGAGCTGATGCGCACGCACAAGAGCTACTGGCCGGCGCTGAAGAAGCTCATCGACGGGCAATGTGTTTCGGCGCTGGCGCACATCACGGGCGGCGGCATCACTGAAAATCTTCCGCGCGTGCTGCCCCGCGGGACTGCAGCGGCAATTGATCTGGGATCCTGGCCGGTACCGCCTTTGTTCGAACACCTGCGGCATCTGGGCAACGTTTCGCAAGACGAAATGCTGCGCACCTTCAACATGGGACTGGGCATGCTGCTGGTCGTTCCCCTGGCGAAATTCAAGAAAGCGCAGACCGTGCTCGAGCGCGTGGGTGAAAAGGCTTTCACCATCGGCCGCATCGTCAAGGGCGAGCGCAAAGTGATTTACAACTAAGAGGCTGACTCGCCACAGAGTCACCCTTCGGCTTCGCTCAGGGCAGGCTCCGACACAGAGAAAACCTTAGATTCTTGTCTTTTTCGCCTCCAGGCAAAGGCGCGTTCTCCGAAGTTGGTTGAATCTTCGTTTCTTGCCTTTCTCTGTGCCTCTGTGTCTCTGTGGTGAATTATGATTTAACCTCCCATGCATAATCTCGGCATTCTCCTCTCCGGACGGGGCTCGAATTTTGTTGCCATCGCGGACAGCATCGATGCGGGCCGCATCGCGAACGCGCGCGTTGCCGTCGTCATCTCGAATAAGGCGGACGCACCGGGAATCGCAACAGCGCGGCAGCGCGGTTTGAATGGGCTGGTAATTCCGTCAAAAAGTAGGCCGCGAGAAGAGCACGACCGAGAAGTGGTCGCCGCACTGAAGCACCGCGATGTGGATCTCGTCTGCCTCACGGGATATATGCGGCTCCTGTCGCCGTGGTTCGTGCAACAGTTTCCGCGGCGGATTCTCAACATCCATCCGTCGCTTCTACCGGCGTTTCCCGGACTTGAGGCGCAGGAGCAGGCATTCGCCTACGGAGTGAAAGTTTCCGGCTGCACCGTGCACTTCGTGGACGAAGAACTCGATCATGGGGCCATCATCGTGCAGAAGACCGTGCCTGTGCTCGATTCTGACGATGAGCACACTCTGGCTGCCCGCATCCTGGAGCAGGAGCACATTGCGTATACGGAAGCCATAAATATTGTTCTCGGCCGACAATTCCAAATCGCCGGCCGCAGGATGCTGAAATCTACTCAGAGGGCCGAAGGCAAGGGGTAGACGCAAATCTTGAGGAGTTTTCACTTGAATTGCTTCGCCATCCTCACGATCGCCAGGGTCTCTCCATTGCCGAGCGGGGCTTCCAGATGCTCCAACGCCGCATATCCTTTGGCCTGATAAAAGGCTACGCCGCTTAAGGTTGCACCCATTTCGAGACGCGTGAAGCCGGCTTCCCGGGCTGCGTTCTCACAGGCTTCGAGAATCATGCTGCCGATGCCGCGCCGCGCCCACCGCGGATGCACGAAGAACGCTCGTATCTTCGCTGCATCGCGGGCGGGATCGAGCAGCGAATCTTCGCGCACCGCGAACTGATCGCCTCCGTACAGCGTCTTGTGCTTGCTCCAACCGCCGCAGGCGACAATCTCGGATTCGTTGTGCGAATCGTGGTTCTGCGAATCCTGGTTCTGCGAATTAGAGACCTCCGCCACCAGATACGTTCCATCGGCGATGAGCTGGCTGTCGACACCGTAGACTGACTTCAACGCGCCTTCAATTTGGGCCGGCGAATAGTCAGCGGCCTGCAGGCCGCGCACCGAGGCCTCGATCACTTCTCGTAAGCGCGGAACATCCGCAGGAGTTGCCTTTCGGATCTGGATGTTCATTTTGTCGCGGATCGCGTTCGCCATGTAGCTAGGAATTGTTGGTATTCTAACCGTCCTGATTCGGCCTTTGCCGCTTCGTTCCTTATAATGTCCTTTCCCATGTCAACCTTCGCTTCTGTCGACGAACAACTGACGTATCTGAAGAAGGGTTCCGCGGAAATTATTCGCGAGGCTGACCTGCGCGCCAAGCTGGAGAAGTCGCGCTCGACGGGCAAACCGCTGCGCGTGAAGCTCGGCATGGACCCGACTGCTCCCGACCTGCACCTTGGACACACCGTGGTCTTGCGCAAACTTAAGCACTTTCAGGATCTCGGCCACACAGCAATTTTCCTGATTGGTGACTTTACTGGGATGATCGGGGACCCGACCGGGCGCTCGGTGACGCGTCCGCCACTCACCCGCGAGCAGATCGAGCAGAACGCCGAAACTTACAAAGCGCAGGTCTTCAAGATTCTCGATCCGCGGAAGACTGTGATCGACTTCAACCGGCGCTGGTTCGCCAAATTTACCGCCGACGATTTCATTCGCCTAATGGCGAAGTATACCGTCTCACAACTACTGGAGCGCGAGGACTTCCATAAACGCTTCCAGGAGGAGAAGCCGATTTCCATGCACGAGTTGCTGTATCCCCTGGTGCAGGGCTATGACTCGGTCGCGCTCGAAGCCGACGTAGAACTCGGCGGCACCGACCAGAGGTTCAATCTGCTCGTCGGACGCGAACTGCAACGAGCTTATGGACAGGAGTCGCAGGTGGTGCTGACGACGCCGATTCTCGAAGGCCTCGACGGCGTGCAGAAGATGTCGAAGTCGCTGGGCAACGCGATCGGCATCCACGAGCCGCCTCTGGAGATGTACGGTAAAGTGATGAGCATCTCCGACGAGATGATGTGGAGGTATTACGAGCTGCTGACGGATGTGCAGGTCGCCGATATTGAGAAGATGAAGCGGGAATCGCATCCGATGCAGGCGAAGAAGGAGTTGGCGCGAAGGATTGTGGCGGATTTTCATTCGGCCGAGGCAGCGACGAAGGCGGCGGAGGATTGGGGTAAGCAGTTTCAGAAGGACGAAATACCCCAGGAGCTGGACTGTATCGATGTCCCGTTAGCCCATGTAGTTCTCGAGGGCGAAGTGGGCGGCGCGGTTCGTGTTATCGCGCGTGAGGCGATTAGTCCGGGAGATAGGTATCTCGTTCGTGTCGACAAATTGATTCGTCAGGCGGGGCTGGCGAATTCGAACACAGAAGCAGCGGCTAGACTCAAAAGTGGTGCCGTCAGCATAGACGGCGAGAGCATCGGCCCTGAAGAGTTTCTTGTGTATATGGCCGCCAACCTTTACGCGGTTCTTCGGGTGGGACGCCGCATGAAAAAGGTCCGCCTGGTACGCCTCCGATGACGCACATATGGCGGGAATCGGTTTCCGGTATTTCCGCTCGACTCTGTGCCTCCGTGGTGAAGTCTGCTACTCTCGACCGCGCACATGCGCGCGGCTGCCATTCTCGGGCTGGGGTGTTCCCAGAAAAACCTCAGGCCTTTCCAGAAAGATGAAACGATCGAATGGCGCATCGGGATGCCCGCTGCTGCGGATCAAGCCGACGTCATTCTGCTATTTGGCGGCGACGGCACTATCCACCGGCACCTGAGTCAGGTGGTGAAGCTTGGGCTGCCTGTGCTGGTTGTACCGGTGGGCAGTGGTAATGACTTTGCCCGCGCGCTTGGAATGCGTGGCGTGCGCGGCTCGCTTGCGGCTTGGCGAAAGTTCTGCACTCATCGGAATAATATTCAAACCGTCGATCTTGGAGTCATCACCCCGGTGGGCGCAGCGAGCGCGTCGGCCGCGGCACACGGGTTGCGACACTATTTTTGCAGCGTGGCCGGAGTCGGACTCGATGCCGAAGTATCCCGCCGAGCGAATGCTCTCCCGCGCTGGCTGCGCGGGCATGGCGGGTACGCGTTGGCCCTGGTTCCAACCATCTTTCGATTTGCCCCATTCCCGATGAAGATTTTGATCGCGGACGAAGGCGGCGGCTGGGCAGCCCGGAGCGACCAGCCTACGATCCTGGCGGCGTTTGCCAACACATCGACTTACGGCGGCGGTATGAAGATCGCTCCCCAGGCGCAAGTCGATGACGGCCAGTTCGACGTCTGCGTGGTCGGAGGAGTCGATCCCTTCAAACTCGCTTGCCTGTTTCCCACGGTCTACTTTGGCCGACACCTGCGCATTCGCGAAGTGGAATACTTTCATGCCGCGCGCCTGCGGGTTGAGACTGACGGCCCGCTCGATGTCTATGCCGATGGCGAATTCGTTTGCCGCACGCCGGTTGAGGTTACCATTCAGCCCGGAGCGATGAACGTGCTCACGCCCTAGCACCGGTGCTAAACTTGCCCTATGACTGAGCGACGTTCTCACACCCTGCTCTGGATTCTGATTGGTGGAGGAGCATTCTTCCTCTTCGTGCTGGCGGTGTTTTCGCTGGTTTATCTGACGCTGCGCGCGGGGAGTAACGAGGCGGCGTTCGGCGGCTTTGGCGACCGCATCGGGGTGGTGGACCTCGATGGCGTGATTCTCTCGCCGCAGCCGGTGGTCGGCGAACTCAAGCGTTTTGCCGACGACAGTTCCATCAAAGCCATCATCCTGCATGTGAACTCGCCGGGCGGGGGCGTGGCTGCTTCGGAAGAGATTTATCGCGAGGTCAAGCGCATTCGCGAGGAAAAGAAAAAACGCGTTGTGGTTTCCATCGAGACCGTCGGCGCCAGCGGAGCCTATTACATTGCGTCGGCCTCGAACAAGATTTATGCCGACCAGGGCAGCATCGTGGGTTCGATCGGCGTGATTGCCGAGTGGGTGAACTATGGCGATCTGCTGAAGTGGGCCAAGCTGAAAAGTGTGGTCATCAAAACCGGCGAGTTCAAGGATACGGGCAACCCGGCGCGCGATCTTACTCCCGCGGAGCAGGCCTACATGCAGTCCCTGATCGACAACATGTTTGGCCAGTTCATCCAGGCCGTGGCCGAGGGACGCGGCATGAAGTTCGACGATGTCAAAGCCATCGCTAATGGCAAAGTATGGACCGGCAAGGAAGCTTTATCGATGAAGCTGATTGACGACACAGGCGACTTTGAAGCGGTGGTCAAAGATACCGCGAAGTCGGTCGGCATCTCGGGTGAGCCGACACTGGTGCGTCCGGAAAAAGATCGCAGAACGCTGCTCGATCTGTTGATGGGCGATGTCTCGCAGTATCTGCCCGACGCCTCGAAAATGCTGGAGCAGCATGTTGGGTTCTATTATCTGTGGAAGTAAGGATCGGGCTCCCAAAATACGAATCCCAAGTACTAGCCGCCCGCGAATGCCTAAGACCTGAGACCTAACACCCGGGTTCAGCTTGGGGAGCCAAGCTCGCCTCAAAACTGTGACTTGCGTACAACCCCTGAAATTTGAGAAGGTTATGGGAGGTTGCCGGTTTGGAGCCGAGGCACCGCCGATGGATGCGGCTGCTCGGTGAAACACTGGCCGGGAGCGAAGAGGCACTATGACGAAAGCCGATCTGATCGATGAAGTCTCGCGTTTAGCTGAGCTTACGCGCAAAGACAGCGAAGTGATTGTGGAAACCATCTTTGACAGCGTGGTGCGGTCCTTGCGCGCGGGCGACAAGATTGAGATACGCGGCTTTGGCAGCTTTCGAACCCGCCAGCGCAAGCCACGCGTGGGGCGCAATCCCAAGACTGGGGAAAAGGTCGAAGTGCCCGCCAAGAAGATTCCTTTCTTCAAGCCCAGCAAGGAATTGAAGGATCTGGTGAATGAGGGGATCGCGGCGGCAGCTGTGCCTCCACCAGCATCCCCCGGGGTGTAGAAATGCAGAAGGCAGAAGTCAGAATGCAGAAGTAAAAGCGCTTGGTTCTTACTTCTGCGTTCTTCCTTCTGCCTTCTGAGTTCTGCCTTTAGCCCCGGATTCCCACGACGCCCATCATGCGTCCCGTGTTGCCTTTCTCGGCGCGATAGGAAAATAACAAGTCTGTGCGGTCATTCGTGCATAGCGGCGAGGCTTCGATGTTGCTTGCCGACACGCCTACCGTCAGCAACTGTTGACGATTGGCCTCCACCAGATCGAGGAAAATCTTTTTCGGCAAAACGCTATGACCAGGGGCGCGAGCCGTGAGGAATAGCATGGGATATTTTTCACGCACCGGATCGGACTCCTCAACCTCGCGGAACAAATTCTCGGCGTAGCGGAACTGCGACTCGAACTGCTGGCGAACTTCCACGCCTACTTCGTAACAGCAGCCGTGAATGCCGGGGCCAATCACGGCCTTGAGATCACGAGGGCGGCTGCCGAAGCAGCGGCGCATCTCGCCCACTCCCTTCTCGACGATGCGTTTGACTGTGCCCCGCCAGCCGGCATGAAACACGCCGACCGCGCGATGCTTCGGGTCGACGAGAATAATGGGCAGGCAGTCGGCGGTCTGAATGCCGAGAAGCAGACCCGGAGTCGCCGTGATGACGCCATCGCCAACCGGCTGCGAGTCTGGCTGCGAGTCGACGAATCGGATGATGTCGGAATGAACCTGACGCAGTGTAATAAGGGGCCAGCGCTCGGAGCCGGCAATGACTTCACGCATAAATGCCGCGCGGTTTCGCTCGACTGCTTTGGAGTCATCCTTGGCAAATCCGAGATTAAGCGCAACGCCGCCGTATGCGCGGGAAAATCCTCCCTGACGCGTGGAAAATCCATGGACGAGCCAGGGAAAGTTGCTCAGGTGGGTAGCGCGCAGAACGTTGAGTTTGCTTTGCTTAGGAGCCCGATTCGGCACCCATCCATGTTACCCGAGCACGTTACCGGAGGGCGACTTGGGAGCGATAACCGGAAGGTCAGGCCCGGACTAGACGGTGCTCGGCCCAGCGTTGCCGCACTCCAGCGAGAAATTTTGTCTTGTCTTCCCGCATTTGCCGGACCAGCGCTTGATTGCCAGTCTCTTCGTGCGTGGCCGCCCAGAGGACCATTTCCGTGAGCACGGGAGCTAGGTCGATTCCTTTTTCGGTGAGCAAATAGATGACTTTGCGGGCATCTTTTGGATCGGGTTCGGCGACGATGATCCCGTAAGCGACCAGTTTGCGCAGACGATCTGCCAGGATGTTGGTGGCGATGCCTTCGTAGCACTTCAGGAATTCCTTGTAAGTGCGCGCCCCGCACAACATCATGTCGCGGATGATCAACAGCGACCAGCGATCGCCCAGCATCTCCACGGAGGCGTTGAGTGGGCATCCCGAGCGCCGCTTTGGATCTGCCTTTTTTCGCGCCATCTGCCTTGATTGTAAATTATCACTTGCAGGTCGCAAGTGAAATGTGGCACTGTTTCCCCGTGAAAGAGCATCCGGGGAGAAAATCGATGAGCCGACAGATAGTCAGGACAATCGCTTGCGGAAGCTTTGCGCTGGTTGTCGCGCTAGGCGTGGCGTGGCATGCACAAGCGCAGGACGCTAAAGCGACGTATCTGAATATGGCTCCCCTTGAGCAGTACGTGATGGCAGATCGAAACGCCGAGATAGCCCTGGCGCGGAGCGCAGCTCCGGAGTCCATCTCGCGCGATGCCGAGGTTATGGTCCTCGGACAGCACGGTTACGAAACCGCGGTCAAGGGCAAGAACGGTTTTGTATGCATGGTCGACCGATCATGGGCTGCCGGAATCGACGACCCCGTTTTTTGGAATCCCAAGATACGGGGTGCGATCTGTCTCAACCCGCCGGCCGCACGAACCGTCGTCCCCATTACTCTCAAGAAGACAGAATTGATATTGGCTGGAAAATCGAAAGCTCAAATGTCCGAGGCTATCAAAGAAGCATTCGACAAGAAGGAATTGCCGACGCTGGAGCCTGGCTCGATGAGCTATATGATGTCAAAGCAATCATACTTAAGCGATAGCGCCGGGCACTGGCATCCCCACTTGATGCTATTCGTTCCGCAAACGGACGCTGCAACCTGGGGCGCAGATCTGCCAGGTTCCCCCATTCTGACATTTGGGTACAGTCAAGATCGACTGACCGTGTTCATGATCCCCGTCGCCAAGTGGTCAGACGGAACGGCTGATGCACACTAGCACTGGAAGGAGAATCTCAACGCGCTCGAGCTAACCCAGATTGAGTTAACCCAGATCGAGTTAACCCAGGAGCCAACGGCAAGGAGGCGTGTTATGCAATTGGATCCGCATCTCAGCTTCAACGGCGATTGCGAGGCCGCATTCCAGTTCTATGAAAAGTGCCTGGGCGGCAACATTACGTTCATCATGCCTTATGAGGGCTCGCCCATGGCGAGCCAGGTGCCCGCGGCGTGGCGTAATAAGGTCCTTCACGCTACCTTGAAGGTCGGCGACCGTGTGCTGACTGGTGCTGACGTTCCGCCGGATCAGGACCAGAAGCCAGCGGGCTTTTCCATGACAGTTGGGGTGACTGATCCGGAAGGCTTTTCCATAACAATTGGCGTGACGGATCCTGCGGAGGCCGAACGCGTGTTTCAGGCCTTGTCGGAAAACGGCACGGTGCGGATGCCGCTCCAGGAGACTTTCTGGGCCATCCGATTTGGTATGCTCGTCGATCGCTTCGGGATACCCTGGATGATTAACTGCGGAAAGGCCGCCTGAACCATTTTCGTCTGGCAGGAATCGAATCACCAGACTACTCACAGCGGTTGTCCCGGGAATTCTGCGATCGTCCAATCGAAGTGAAGAGAAAAAGATAATGCGCAAAGTGATTGTTTCCAATGTGGCGTCCCTGGAGGGCTTCTTCGAAGGACCCGATAAGGGCAAATTAGATTGGGTTATCGTTGATGCGGAGTTTCTCGAATACGCCGGAAATCTGCTGCGCAAGGTGGATACTCTGCTCTTCGGACGAGCGACGTATCAACACATGGCTGCCTACTGGCCATCCGCGCCGCCTGACGAAGTCGCGGACAAGATGAATAATCTGCCGAAGGTCGTCTTTTCCAAGACTTTAAAAAAAGTGGACTGGAACAATTCGCGGCTGGTAATGGGTGATATCCAGGAAGAAGTGTTGAAATTGAAAGCGCAGCCGGGCAAAGATATGGTGATATTCGGCAGCGCTACCCTCGCGTCATTTCTTTTGCAATTGGGGCTGATCGATGAATACCGGGTGATTCTTCAACCTGTTCTGCTGGGTAAGGGCAGCCCTCTGTTCCAGGGGATCACGGATAGAATTCAGCTGAAACTCATTTCAGCGAAGACTTTCGGTTCCGGAGTGGTTCTGCTTAGCTACCAGAGAGCCTGATAAAAATTCACGGGAGGAAGCAATGAGCGGGGTTCGAGTTCTGGTGGGTACACGCAAAGGGGCATTCATCCTTTCAGCGGATGGCAAGCGAGACAGGTGGGACATCAGCGGGCCGCACTTTGCGGGCTGGGAGCTTTATCACCTAAAGGGATCGCCAGCGGACCCGAATCGTTTGTATGCGTCGCAATCCAGCGGCTGGTTTGGGCAGATCATTCAACGCTCGGATGACGGCGGCAAAACCTGGTACCAGCCCGGAACGCCGCCGGGAGAACCGCCGGCCCCCGGTCCTCCGCAAGCCGCGAGCAACAAGTTCGTCTACGACGCCTCTGACGAAACCGGCCGACCTCTCACTACGCATCAGTGGTATGACGGGACGCAGCATCCCTGGGAGTTCAAGCGTGTTTGGCATATCGAGCCCTCGCTTACCGATCCGGACACGGCGTACGCCGGTGTGGAAGACGCCGGCATATTCCGTTCGACCGATGGCGGCGAGAACTGGCAGGAACTCTCCGGGCTACGCGGGCACGGCACCGGCCCCAAGTGGCAGCCGGGCGCGGGTGGCATGTGCCTGCACACCATCATTCTCGATCCCGGCGATCCTCGGCGGATCTTCATCGCCATCTCGGCGGCGGGCGCTTTCCGCACCGACGACGGTGGCAAGACGTGGAAGCCGATCAATCGCGGACTTTATTCCAAATACATCCCGAACCCCACCGCCGAAGTCGGCCACTGTGTTCACCATGTAGCGATGAACCCGTCGCGCCCAGGTGTGTTGTTCATGCAGAAGCACTGGGACGTTATGCGCAGCAACGATGCTGGCGAGTCGTGGCAGAAGATTAGCGGAAACCTGCCGACCGATTTCGGATTTGTGATCGATGTTCACGCGCATGAGCCCGAGACTGTCTATGTTGTCCCCATCAAGAGCGATTCGGAGCACTTTGTTCCAGATGGCAAACTGCGCGTGTTTCGCAGCCGCACCGGCGGGAACGAGTGGGAGCCGCTGACCAACGGCCTGCCGCAACGCGACTGCTACGTCAACGTGTTGCGCGATGCCATGGCCGTCGATTCACTCGACAAGTGCGGGGTGTATTTCGGCACAAGCGGCGGCCAGGTCTACGCCTCGGCCGATGCCGGAGATAGCTGGGCTCCCATTGTGCGGGATCTGCCGGCTGTGTTGTCGGTGGAGGTGCAGACGCTGCCGTGATTCGCGTAATCCTGCCGCAGCATCTGCGAACGCTGGCGCGCGTGGGTACCGAATTGCAGATCGAGATCGACGGTCCGGTCACGCAGCGTTCGGTGCTGGACACGATCGAGGCGCGCTATCCCATGCTGCGTGGCACGATCCGCGATCACGTCACACAGCAACGCCGGCCGTTTCTGCGTTTCTTCGCCTGCGAAGAAGATCTGTCCCATGAATCGCCCGACGCGTTGCTGCCCGACGTAGTTGCATCGGGGAAGGAACCACTTATCATTATTGGGGCCATTGCTGGCGGTTAGCGCAGATGCAGCAGGGTACGCGGTCTCGCACTGGTTGCTGCGATTTTTTCGTTCCGCCCAGATAGTTGTGCTAGTCTTCCCCTAGTTTGCCGCTTTTTCCCAGTAATACTGATTTAGCCATGGTTAGTTAGTGGGCGGCCCACGCATGAACAGCTTGACTAGTTACAGTTACACGGCCCCGCTTCCGCCGGGTTTCAACGCCATGCCGCTCGATCCCTTTGGCGGATATATGGTGTTGCCGCCTGGCTCTTCGCCTCCGCCTTTCAGCATGGCGCTTATCTGGATTAGTCCGATAGCTCCTGCCGCGTTTCCCACGTTGTTGCAAACCTATTACGAATTCGATAACCCGATGGTGGCAATGTCGAATGCCTACAGCCTGGGACTAATAAACATTTTGCAGGTGGCTCCTCTGCGGCAATCGAATATGAACGGCGCGTCGGCTTATATTCGCGAGTTCGACGCGGTCAGCCAAAACGGGCACCCGACGCGCCTGACCGCCATTCTTTTGCAAGGGCCGGCTTCGGCGCTACAGGTAATTGTCGGAGTCAATCTATATCAGTGGGCCCAGTTCATAGGACCTGCGCTGCAGTTTGTTGCGGGCATCCAGTTGACTGGCACCTGTCAAGGGACGGGATCGATCCAGGCGTTTATGGAGCACCCGCAGTCTCCGGACGTGCAATTCGCGGTTGTGAATCACGATGGTTCGGCCACGCCCCTGGTAACTCTGCCGGCCCAGAACGACAAGGGCCAAAGCGTGGTCATTAACTACTACGGCCCGGTGCAGTATGGGAACAAGAATGACTATTCAGGTAACTTCTCGAATAGCGACAATCAATTCGGAGACAAGAGCGCGCAGAATGTTCGCAAACAGCAGTGACTCGCGTTGAGATTCTGCATTTGGAGGTAACCTTGTGAACGATAAAGTATTCTCGGGAAATTTTTCAGGCAGCAATAACCAGTTTGGGGATAACAGCGTCCAAAATGTCAGCTCCGGAATCAGTTCCAGCGACATGCGCGATCTCATCGGCTTGCTGGGTACCCTGCGAACCCAAATTCAAAACTCCCCCATTCCGGAAGCGACCAAGGCCAGCCTGGCTGAGCAGGTGGACACGATGGATCAGGCAGCCCGGTCGGGTGATGTGAAATCGGGCTTCACCAAAGCGCTTAAGGGCATCAACGAACATCTGGGCGAAGTTGATACTGCTACCGAGCGGGTCTCAGGAATCGTGACTACATTGTCCAAGATTGCTGGCATCGCTGGAATCGCCATTAAAACGGTGGCTCCATTCGTGGCGGGCCTGCTCTAGCGGAGTGGCAGTGCGCGGCGGAGGTCCAGGGAACTGCCGCTCGAAATCGAACGCCGTCTTCGGGTCGAAGGACTGCCACCATGCGCAAGTGTCCGCTTTTTCTTGCCGTAATTGTTGCAGGCTCGATTACCCTGTTCGCTCAAAAGCCCGCGTGGCAGCCTGCTCCCGGCCATACGACTCTCGCCATTTGGCCGCACGGAGCGCCTGGCGCCCAGCCGAACCCCAGCCCTGAGGTCGATACCACTACCGCCAAAGACAAACTGATCGCTGGCAAGCCGGTAATTCGTCTGGGCAATGTATCGAACCCGACCCTGACGATTTACGCGCCCCAAGGCAGGAACACCGGCGCTGCCGTCGTTGTTTTTCCCGGCGGCTCCTACCACATTCTCGCTATTGACCTCGAAGGCACGGAAGTATGCGATTGGCTGAACTCCGTTGGGATCACTTGCTTCCTGCTGAAGTATCGCGTGCCCGACTCGGGGCCTTACCCCAAGTCCGCCGCGGCGTTGCAGGACGCCCAGCGTGCCCTCGGCATCGTGCGCTCCCGTGCGGCCGAGTGGCAGATCGATCCGCATCGCATCGGCGTGCTTGGCTTCTCGGCTGGAGCCCACCTTGCCGCCGCTCTCAGCACGCACTTTGAGCAACGTCTCTATGATCCGATCGATGCCGCCGATCAGGTCAGTTGCCGGCCTGACTTCGCCGTGATCATCTATCCCGGCTACCTCGCTCTCGCCGAGCAGAACTTTGCGCCCAATCCGGAGATTCACGTGACTGCTCAGACGCCTCCAACGTTTATTCTGCAGGCCGAAGATGATCCGGTGCATGTCGAAAACTCCACCGTCTACTTTCTGGCCTTGAAGAACGCCAAGGTCCCGGCCGAAATGCATCTCTACGCCGCGGGCGGACACGGTTACGGACTGCGGCACACCGAGCTTCCTATCACTGCCTGGCCGCAGCTGGTGGAAACCTGGCTGCAAACTATCCACATGCTGGCTGTGCAGCGGCCCGGGTGAGCAATGCCGTTTGCCCCGAGCCCCACGCGGAACCCTTGCTCGTCGTAGGACCCATTGCCGGAGGCTAAACCGGCGAGCGGAAGCCGTTGCTCCTACATGGCGCGAAGCAAATCCCTACCGGCGGCGGGATGCAACTCGGGGAAATCACCGCCGCATGCGCTTCCGCAACTTTGCCATCTGCTCCTTCTGAGCCGGGCTGAGTTTGAATTCACGATTCGCCGTTCGTTGGAGGAGGGCGCGGGAAGCGGATTCGGCGGCAATTTTTTGTATCTGCAGTCGGGCCCCGCGGTCGCTCATCATATCGGCAAGATTCGATATGGCAAAGCTGAGCAGCGCCTCGCGCTGCGCCAGTGGCAAAGCAATCCACGTCTCCGGCCCCCACGGCGGCACGGGCCCTCCGGTCGTTGTCCCTCCTCCGTCCTGAATAACGCCGGCAAGAATATCCACCACCAGGCCGTTTACAGCCAACGTCGCGGGATTTAGAGTGCCACGCGGTGATGCAACGTAAGGCACACATCCCGCGAGGTCGTCGGCCGGGAGTCCGCTCCCAATCAAGGCCGTTCCCACGATTTGTCCAACGTCATTGATATCGAACGCGTCCCAGAGGAACGGCGAGCCGGGCGGGACGAGTGTGTTGAGATCAACCGCTGTCGACGCTCCGCCTGATCCCGACTGATAAACGAAGGCGTAATTAAAATAGGGAGCCTTGCCGCCGGAGCCGATGCCGACAACGGTACCTGCATTATTTACGGCTGTGGCATACGGATAGGTGTAGCCCAGTGCCGACGCAGGCCAAGTTCCCGTTGGGGCTGGAATCGTCTGAAACACCGGGCTGGGCTTCGAAAGGTCGACGTACACCGGGGCCCCATCAGAGAACCCGACCCCCAGTCGGTTGTCGTTTATGTCATCGAGTTCACCCGCGCCGACGTCGAGCATCTTGCCTCCAGAATAAAAGAAGCCATGATCGCCGGATTTTCCGACAACGTCGCCATGATTATTAATTCCACCGCCTAAAATGTAGCTCTGTCCGGGCAGCGGGGCTAATTGCGTCCCCGGTCCACCGCTGTGCCAGTCGTAGATTAATCCGAAGTTCCCCAGAGCCGTGTCGTGGTCGTTAACATCCCAAAAAACCTGCCCGGCGTCCTTTGGCACCGTCGCGACCGAGGCGTTAGAAAGAATGTTCCATATCTCCATCGTGTCGAATTTCTGAGGAACGGCGTCGCCAGCGGAGTTAACCTTCTGAAGCTGCCCGCCGAGCCATCCTTGTGTGCCGGGGCCGTATCCGAAGGCAGTTGGGATCCACCACGTGGCGCAGTTGCCAATGTCGTAGGGGTTGCTTGGTGAGTTGAAGGTTATCCCCACCACGTCGCCGGACTCGTTGATCCCGTTAGCCCAACCCACACCGCTGAGGATCTGGAGGTCGTAAGCTGGCATAATAATCCCTCCCTGACTTAGTCCTTGCCGGAAGTTTCCTCCCGAAGGCGAAAAAATTATACGCCCAAATCACAGGCTTCAGCGTTGTCAGGAGCAAGAGTTCGCCATCGCCTCTGGTGTTCCCGATGTTCCTCCGCTATAGTTTTCCTAACCATGTTTGAGGATTTCACAGCCATCGACCGCTGGACGAAGAAGCCGGTCCACTGCGTTTATCAGGCGATGATTGTCGCCATTGCCACGCGGCATGCCGATGCCGTTGACATCAAGTTTCTGGTCGACGGCAGAACCGTCTCGGTGGCGCTGCCGCACCCGGCCTGGGTGGAGTACAAGAACCGCACCGGCAAGGCCATCACGGACTCCCTCGCCGTCGAAATTGCCGGCCACTATCTGAAAGCCGCGCTGGAGGCTGGCGAAGGCCTGGGCCGTGACATGTACTCGCTCACGGTCGAGCAAACGCTGGCTCATCTGGACGCGGCCGTTGCCGCGATGCAGGCGCCGGTTACAGCGTAACGTCGCTACTCGTTGCCGGTCGGGCTGGAAACTCACTGACGACGCGAAGCCGGTCGACAGCTCCGCCTCTTGGCAGCCGGGCTTCGCCCTGGCTGGACAGCCGAGGTGGCTGTCTCTACATGAGCATCTACAGCGTCGCGTCCATCTGCAGGCCTTCAATCATGTCGTTTAGCGTCTTCTCGGCAGCCTCCCGCTTCTGCTGCAAGTCAGCCATCTCGTGGTGCAGCGACTGCACCCGATCCTCCTGCTCATTCAGTTCGCGGACGTAGCGCGCGACCAGCGTCTTTTCTTCCGCGCTGCCTTTCAGGGCTTTCATGTTCTCGCGGACTCGTTGCTGATCATCCGAAATGCCCGAAATTTTCGACTTGCGAGACGCTACCTCGGCATCCAGCGCGGCCACACTGTTCTTCTGCGCGATTATCTTGCGCAAGGCCTGGTCGATTTCGGGGTTGATCATTTTCTGCGCGAGAAAGAACCTGATCTGGTCATCGGTCACGTTTGATACCTGGTAGCTGTTCGTCACGGGGCGATACTCCCTCACCAGCAGGGCTTCGGTTTTCTTAGGCTCGACCGTGAGCTGGAAGCGATGAAACGAGGCCGAGCTTTCGACCGGCTTCGCGTCGTCGGTGAGTTTCCAGCCGGGGCGCGCTGGATGTTCGATCACCACCGTGCGGGTTGCGGTGTCGCGATTGCGGATGGTGTAGGTGTGTTCTTCGCGTTCCTGTGTCGACTGCGTCATGGTGCCGTGGGCGATGAACACCCTGGTGACGCGCTGGTTCTCGGCTTTCTGCTTGCCCTCGACCAGAATGCCGAGGTCGGCCGCGTAGGAGAGCAATCGTTTTTCGCCGGGCTTGATCGGATCCATCAAACCTTCGCCGGCAAAGGCATCGCCTTCGAGCACGTTGAAGCTGCCGCCATCGAGCGTGAGTTCGCTGGTATTGTCGACCCAGAGAGCGCGCAGGACTGAGCTTTGCGAAGGATTCCAGACGGAGACTTTTGCGGCGTCGATGCGGGCCTGGAGGATTGGCACCAGCGCCGACTGATTCTTGCGGATGGTGACGCGGTCATGGAGTTTGTATTCGAAGAGGTCGCCGAGGTCGTGAGTCTGGGCGGTGGTGGTAGCGGCTTCGAGCTGGTCGACATCTTCGTTGAGCCACTGCTTGGTATTTCCTGCGTTGGGTCGATACATCCCACCCCCGACACCGGCGCCGCTGCCCCCGATCCTACCGGGCATCGCCATCTTAGGGGCGTTGCTGACGATCCCGCCGATAACGCCTCCCATCTGGCCCCCGGGCACTCCGCCTGGAACGCCCCCAACCACGCCGCCGCTGGCCATAGGAGGCGGAGCGTTGGCCTCTTCCATCGTCGCCTCGTGCGTTTGCGGCGTGATCATGGCATTCTCCGGCAGGGGCACGACCGGGCGCCGTGTGTAGTAGGGCTGCGAAAGTTCCTGCACAAACGACTGCGGCGCGCCCGCTACCAGCGACAGCTCGACGTTCTTCCAGTCTTCGCCGACCGTGTTGTCGACGATGGCCCAGCCCTGCAGCAGCGGCTTGCCTTCGTTCGGGATCACGATCCGGTAGGTGCTCTTCCACACCGGCACTTCGCTGATGTAGCTGACCAGCAGATTGCGCTCGCCTTCGCCCGCGGTGGAAATAGTCATGCGGCGCACGTCCTGGTCGCGCGTGGAGGCGACGAGGCCCAGATATTTTCCGACTTCGTCGTTCACGTCTTTCTCGGCCACGCGCACGCTGGTGGAAGGAGTCAGATCGAACACGCGAACTTCTCCGCTGTCGCTGACAATGGAAATCTGATCGACCGTGATCTTCTGATCGTCTTTGATGGGAATCTCACGCTCGTCGATGCTAAGCAGACGGCCCGAGGCGCTTTCTGAGCCGCTGCGTACGTCGAGGCGCGCGCCGCGCAGGGCGTCCAGAAACTGCGCGGTGGTTGGGTTCTCGCCGACGGGTAAGTGCAGCGAACCGAGACGGCGTTCGAGCGGAGCGTTCGAGTTATAGCTGACGCCGGTGATGCGTCCCTTGCCGAGGTCGAGCACGGTCAGGGACTTCAGCACGTCATTCAATTGCGCCGTGGTGAAATCTACGTTGACATCCTGGCTGTCGCGTACGCTCCCGGCGTGCTCGAAGTAGCCGACTCCATTCTTGTAAAGAACGACGCGGGTTACGGGCAGGCGCGCGGCTGAATCGCCGGCAGCTGAATTCGAAGTTTGGCCGGATGAAGATTGGCCCGATAACCACTGGCCAGATGAGAATGCTGCGAGGAACAGACACAATACGGCAACTTTCAGAAGACGCATAGCTCCTCCGTCGAACCGGGGCCGCTCGTCATCGACAGAACGTAAGGCGCGATTCTTCTTGCGTGACGGTCTTGCGAGACGATGTGGCCCTGCAGTGATTTAGACACCGGAGCGGAGGTGCCTGGAGCCGTGGATGCAAGTTTCGTGTTTTGAGATGGCTGCGGCCTTCTGCGCGAATGGCGACCGTGCTCGATCTGCCTGGTCCTATCGCCTGTGGTTAAATCAAGTCATGTTTGCCCGCAAGATCCGCGTCGAGTACGAGGACCATGGGCAGAAGCTTCCCTGTCCTCTGAAATGGCTGGACAGCTTCTCCATGCGCAACTTCACTAACGCCAGCGTGTTTGACGATACCGTACCGGTTTCCGACGGGCGGATGGAGATCGGCACAAACGTCCCCTTGCAGCAACTTCGCGAAGCGATGGAGGATTGGTTCCGGCGCAAGGGCTACCTGCCGAAGGACTCGAAATTGTCACTGGAAGAGGTCTGAGGACTGGCGGAGACTATCGCAGTACCTGCTTTTTCTGGCGGGGAGGTCATCCATGCGGGGCTTCAGCAGCCTGAATTTAGCGTCTTTCGAACGAATTTGCGCAACCTTCCGGTTATCCACGTTCATCCTAAGTCTCAGGCAGATATCACAAGGAGGAAGCGCAGACGGGCTGGTCGGATGAAGATCCGATTGCGGATCAACCTATGAGCTACAAGTCACAAATGCTACCTCTGTCCGGCACTGGCAGGAAGCTGTTGCGCTGGAAAACCAGCCCATCGTGGGGGCACTCGCCCGCAAATTTAACGGACATGAATCTGCAGGACATAAAGCTGCTGCGTTCCTGGCTGGTCTACGATTCTGTTGTCCAGACCGGCCTTGCACCGCGCCGAATTAACTGGAACATGGTGTTGAGGCTCGCGCTGGCAACCGCTGTCAGCGTCGGCATCTGGGCAGGTGTAGGACTGACTATCGCTCGCTTCTGGAAGTAACCGGCTGGGAAGGCCGTAACTATTTGTCGTAATGAAGCAGTGACATCACTTCGTAGCCTTTGAGCTTCTCCCGCCCGTGCAGGAAATCCAATTCGACGACAAAGCCGAGCCCTGCAATCTCCGCCCCGAGTAAAGACGCCAGCTTCGCCGTGGCCTCGGCCGTGCCTCCCGTAGCTAGCAGATCGTCGACAATCAAGACGCGCTGGCCTTTCTGAATGGCGTCCTTGTGCATCTCAAGCGAGTTGGTGCCGTATTCGAGCGCGTAGTCGAACTTCACGGTTTCGGCGGGCAGTTTGCCCACTTTGCGCACGGGGACAAAGCCGGCATTCAACCGGTAGGCCAGCGCCGGGGCGAAAATGAAGCCGCGAGCTTCCATGCCAAGAACGAGGTCAACCTTCTGGTCAACGTAATGCTCCGACAGCCGGTCGACCAGCGTGGCGAAGCCGACTTTGTTTTTCAGTAGAGTCGTTATGTCGTAGAAGAGGATTCCCTTCTTCGGGAAGTCAGGCACTTCGCGGATCAGCTGCTTCAGTTGATCGGAATTCAGTCTCGAGTTGGCGGACAATCTACCACGCTCCTTCAATGCGAAATGAAGTGACGCCGGTGGCCGGCCGGGCTTCTGATTCCTCAACGGCATCCACGCGGGCCGCACGCGGCCCTTCACGCAGGCGGGAGCGCAAGCCGGAAAGCTGATCGCGGGTTCCCTGCGCCAGGACCTCGACGCTGCCGTCGGCGTTGTTGCGCACCCAGCCGGCGATCGCGAGAATGTGCGCCTCGCGCTCCACAAACCAGCGGAAGCCCACGCCCTGCACGCGTCCGCGGACCACAAAGCGGCGAGCCTCGACTGCTTTCGCTGTGGAAGTCATTTTCGGAAATGAAAAGGCAGAAGTAAGAAGTCAGAATGAAGAAGTAAGAAACCAGGGTTTAACTTCTGCGTTCTGACCTCTGATTTTTGACTTCGCCTTACGCCCGCGACAAATACACGCCTTCAGCCGTATCGACCTTGATCTTTTCGCCTTCGTTGATGAAGGGCGGCACCTGCACGACCAACCCCGTCTCAGTCCTGGCAGCCTTGGTAACGCTGGACGCGGTCGCGCTCTTCAGCCCGGGCTCGGTTTCAACCACGGTGAGTTCTACGGTCTGCGGCAGTTCAATACCTACGGCCTTGCCGTCGAAAAATTCCACCTTGATCTCGAGGTTGGCGATAAGGTAGTCCACTGCGTCACCCAGAATGTCCTTGGTCAGGTGCGTCTGCTCGTAGTTCGCGGTATCCATAAAGTAGTAGTTGTCGCCGTCGGCATAAAGGAACTGCATGTCGACCTCGTCCACGTTGACCTTCTCGATGGGGTCGGGCGAGCGGAAACGGTGCTCAAACATGGCGCCAGTGCGAAGGTTGCGCAGCTTGGCCTGGATGAAGGCACGCAGGTTGCCGGGCGTGCGGTGTTCGACGGCAAATACAGAGTGCAGATCATTGTTATGCTTGATGATCATGCCAGGACGCAGTTGGGTGGCAGGGATCGACATCGCTTGAAACAATCTCCTTCAAAATAAGTGCGGTTGGCTGGGCTGACGGAAGGCGGGCAGGCCACATTTTCCGCCGCACAAGGGTCCAAAAACTTTATTTTACACTCAGGTCGCAGGAAAGGAAACCTTCCCAAACCTGCCTTCATCGAAAACCTGCCACATTCGTTGCCCGGGTTGACTCGCTGTCATCCCGTGCGGAGGACTAGAATTGCAATTGGCGGGACACTGCAGCCGGTGCGCAAGTGTGCCGGCGTTTCGCGCCGTCTGGAAATGAGGTCAACATTATGCGCTTTGGACGTTATGAATCATCCGAAGGAAACAGCGTAGGAACCGCAGTTACTTTCTTTCTGATCGGAGTCGGTGCGGGAGCCCTGGTGGCGCTTGCGCTCGCTCCGAAAACTGGCAAGCAGTTCCGTCGCGACCTGAAACGTGGCTACGAGGACGCCAAAGACACGCTACAGGATTGGACGGAGGAAGCCAAAGACCGTGCCCGCGACGCGAAAGAACGCGTGAAGGATGTAGCCGAGCGCGGCGCCGATCTGGCAGGGGACCTGCGTGACGCGGCCCGTGAGAAAGTGGAACCGCTGCGCAGGGTCATCAATCGCGGGTGAACAACGCCCATCCGTCTTCAGACTGCGATGCTTCGCGCTCGCCACGTGAAGCTTGGCGCTCGGAGCTAGCGAAAGATTGCGGAGAAAAATCCCTTGATCCGATGCAAGAAGCCGCGATGCTCAGCTTTCGCCTGAGGGACGGGATCGGGCGGCGGTTGTACCTGAGTCTCGAGCAGCGCCGGCCGCACTGACGATTCCATCACGGGCAGCGCCGCCGCCGCTTCGGCAGGCGCAGGTAGCGCGTCGGACTGTTTCTTGCCACGGAAAACAAACGGCGCATCGACCTGGATGTGAACGTCATCCGGCTGCGAGGGCGGCAGGGGCTGGGTTTCGGGTCCGTTGGAAAGAGTCTGTCGCGCACCGTTACCCGGCGCCTCATTTGAAGGCGCCGCTTGCGCCAGCGTGGCATTTGCCGGCAACTCGGAATCCGGCCGAGGATCCGAAGCCGCGTCAGCTCTCATTACGGGCATAGGCGGCGGGCAGCCACATTCCAGCGGGACAGCCGCATCGACCTTATCGATCCGCCCCGAGTGAAACACCGCCTGCTCGGAGGGCTTCACTTGGTAGATGCGGTCCCCCATCAGTTCAGAGACGATGGCGGATGAGGTGTTTCCGGTGAGCGCACGCACGCAAGTGTTGCCGTGAGAGTCGGTGCTGATGGCGTAATCGAACTCTCCCGGGCCGGCGAAGAGGATGCGGAAATCCGGAGTGAGCACGGTATCAGCGGAGGCAGCAAGTGCGTAGTGCGTCTCCAGGGCACCGGTGCTCATCCCCAGCATCAAATCTTTCGCATTTTTGGAAGGCGTGACGGAGAGCGTAGTTCCCGGACAAACCCGCACTTCGCCTCCTCGGGACAACTGCAATACCGCGGTCTCGCTCCCGGCGGTCAGCGATGTTCCCGCCGCAAATCTTTTCCCCGCTAATACAACCTCGCCAACTCCGCCGGTAACAGGTACAAACGCGGGCGCTGCAGGCGCCAACGATAGCACCTGCGGCGGTTGGAATGGGGACTTCTTGCTGGCCGCGCTCGCTTCTTCATTCGAATCTTCCTTCGATGCCCCGGGCGGCTTCAGACGCACCATCAGGCGGTTGCCCGCGACATCCCAGGTGAAGCCGTAGGGAACCAGTAGGTCGAGCACAATCCTCGTGATGGGAGGCTCTACCTGGTATTGCTCGGCCCGGATGGTCAAAATATTTTCCTGCAGCACAGGAATCCTCTTCCGGGTCAGCCCCATGCGCGTACTGGAGAGGTCAATCACCAGCCGGGGAGGCGAATCCAATAGCTTAATCGTGGGTACTACCGGGTGTGTGGAAACAATTTCAAGCGCCGGAACCCCCCGCTCGTGCACCACTCGAACACTATTCAAGACCGCAGTTTCCGGTTTGGGCGAGCTGGGTTTTTGATCTCCTGCATTTTGCGACGAGGCTTTCGTGACCACCACCGCAGCCAGCAATACAGCCCCAATCAATTGGATGCCAGATCGGCGCACAAAATCCCCTAGGAATTACGACCGAAGGCAGTTCAGCCTATGAAAGGAACCTTATCATTTGTCAGGAACGTAAAGAAGTGGCTGGTGCGGGCGGTATCGAAATGGTCGCGGCGATCGCCGAATCCACTTCAGCTCTGGGGTAAGAACTCGTATTCTTCAATCACCGCGGCCACGGCCATTTTGCCATCAGCGGAGCCGTCTTCGATCCGCACTACGCGGCCTTTGCACTGTACCCGAATGCTCTCCGTAAGCGTAATCTCGGGCGGGAGTGTAAGCGTGAAGCCGATAGGCGAGCCCTGCGCAATTGGCGAATCCAGATAAAGACAAATACCACGCGCGCTTACGTCGCGGATTTGAGCTGATTCGTCGTAGGTTGAGTTTTCCGCGCGGGCGACGGCTACCGGAATCTGGAGCGCGAAACGTCGCGCAGCCCTTTTTTCCTGCTGGGCTTCTGCCATGTGTTACTCCAAGCTAATGAAGTGGCGTCTAACCTATGCAAGAGAATGACGGGTGATGGCATGTCCCGTCAATACCACCCTTGGGGACAGGAGTGGCACGTTCCGGCGGGGAGCGGCGATGCCAGGCCTTCCACGAGCTTTGATTTTTGGTCTCTGGACCCTGTTTTGGACAGGAGCGGGCGCGTGTAAACTAAAAGCCGGAAGGTTCCAGTGGTCCTGGTTCTCGACAACTACGATTCCTTTACCTACAACCTGGTTCAATATCTCGGGGAACTTGGCGCCCAGGTTGAGGTTCGCCGCAATGACCAGGTCACGGTGGCCGACGTCGAAGCCATGCAGCCGGAGCGCATCGTGATCTCACCCGGTCCGTGCACACCGCAGGATGCAGGCATCAGCATCGATCTGATCCGGCACTTCGCCGGCAAGGTTCCCGTGCTCGGCGTCTGCCTGGGACATCAGGCTATCGGCGCGGCCTTTGGCGGCCACGTGGTACGCGCTCCTCACCTGATGCACGGCAAGACCAGCGCGGTCACGCACGATAACAAAACCATATTCCAAGGCCTACCGACGCCCATGACGGCCACTCGCTATCACTCACTCATCGTGGAAGAGAAAGATCTGCCCGAAGAACTCGAAGTCAGCGCCTGGACAACGGAAAAAGACGGCTCACGCACCATCATGGGCCTGCGCCACAAGAAGTTTGCCGTCGAGGGAGTGCAGTTTCATCCGGAGAGCGTGCTGACGGATGCGGGGAAGAAGCTGGTGGAAAACTTCCTGGGATTAGGGGCTAGGGGTTAGGGGCTGGGGACAACGGGACGGGACCCCTGATCCCTAGCCCCTGAACCCTGCTCTATTTCGCGCTAGAGAGCTCAATAGTCCGGTAAGGATTTTCCCTATTTCGGTAGTACGTTTCAGCAGATTGGTTGATCGGCTGGGCTCCAGATAGCCGAGCCTTTGCGAAAATGAGAATCTGAGTCTCAACCTCCACCAGTGAACCGCGGGCATGTCCAGGAAATTGTTTGTATTCACCGGTTGATAATCGGTCGTGGCCCTCAGCGATGTTGCTGGGAATTGAGACCGCTGCCCGCCTTAATTGCGACATCAGTCCATAGGTCTCCGCCCTTGGAAAGCTCTGTGTAGAGCTGTAAATCTCAACCACAAGATCCATCGATTTCTGCCACGCAATCAGATCCCGATAGGATTGCACGGGATGCATTGTCAAGCACTGCATATGCAAAGTATCAACCTGGGAAGATTTCCTTCGATGTGACCGATATCACTGCAGCCCTGTGGATTTCGCCAAAACGGGAACTGGCCAGGGATTAGGGGTCAGGGACTAGGGTTACCCCCGAGCCCAATTCCTAAGCCCTAACCCCCGATCCCTAAACCCTAAACCCTGCCCCTAGCCATCTCCACTGCCCTCAACAGCGCCTGCGCCTTGTTCATTGATTCCTCGAACTCACGCGCAGGGTCGGAATCTGCGACGATCCCTGCTCCGGCTTGCAGATACGCGTGCTTGCCCTTCATGAGCATGGTGCGAATGCCGATGCAGGAATCCAGGTTGCCGGCAAAGTCGGCATAAAGCACGGAGCCGCCATAGATGCCGCGGCGTACCGGCTCCAGTTCTTCGATGATCTGCATGGCGCGGACTTTGGGCGCTCCACTCAGCGTGCCCGCGGGAAAGCATGCCGCAAACGCGTCGAGCGCACCGAGATCCTTGCGCAGCGTGCCTTCCAGCGCCGAGACCAGGTGCATCACGTGGGAGTAGCGCTCCACGTACATCAGGTCTTTCACTTTCACTGAGCCGTACTCGCTCACGCGGCCGAGATCGTTGCGGCCGAGATCGACCAGCATGACGTGTTCGGCGCGTTCTTTTTCGTCGTTCCGCATCTGCTGTTCCAGACGCAGGTCTTCGGCCTCGTCGCGCCCGCGCGGATGCGTTCCCGCGATGGGACGATATTCCAGCTTTCGTCCGGTCACACGCACCAGCATTTCGGGCGAGGAGCCGAGGATCTGCGTTTCTCCCATTCTCAGGAAATAAAGATAGGGAGAAGGATTCACTTGGCGCAGGGAGCGGTAAAGATCGAACGGCTCAATCCCCGGGATAAAGTCGAGCCGCTGCGAGAGCACCACCTGGAAAATGTCGCCTGCGGCAATGTATTCCTTGCAGCGCTCCACGCCGCGCAGAAATTTCGCGCGCGTCGTTCCGGCGTGGATCTTGAGTTTCCCCGGCTTGGCCTTGGTGGCCTTGCGCCACATCGCCGGACGCAATCCGGCCGCCAGCTTTCGTTCGAGCGCGCCGATATCGCGGACGGCGCGGTCATAGGCCTGCCGGGGATTCTCCCGCGAAACGTCCGCTGCAGCGACGATGTGAATCTGGTGGCGCAAGTGGTCAAAGGCCAGCAACCGGTCGAAAAACATCAGTTCGCAATCCGGAAGAGATAGATCATCTTTCGCCCGGTCGCCGATCTTTTCCAGTTGCCGGACCGCGTCGTATGAAAAATAGCCGACGGCACCGGCAGTAAACGGCGGCAGTCCCGGCACCGCGGCCGGCTGGTGTTCACTTAACAAGAGCTTTACGAATTGAAAGATATTTCCTTGGTGCCGTTCGCGGCGACGTCCGCGCTCGATCTCGATCGCCAAACCCCGCGCCCGCACGCGCATGTAAGGCCGCACACCCAGGAACGTAAAGCGGCCAATCTGCTCGCCACGCTCCACCGACTCCAGCAGAAACGCGTGCGGTTCGTTTTCCGCAATCGACAGAAAGGCAGAAACTGGCGTAAGCAGATCGGCACTGACAGATTTCACCACCGGAACCAGCGTCGCCGACCGCGCCAGACGCGAGAATTCCTTGAAATCGGGGTTAGTCATGCCCGGGTTGACCCTGCGAGAGGTAAACCATGTAGAGATAAGCCATGTAAAAGAGAAGCCATATGAAGGTTGAGGGCGCCCAACTCCGGCATCGCCTCGCGCTTCATTATAGGGGAGGCGTGGTTAAGAGGGAGGTCCCACCAACGCGTAACGGCTGTCGCAGAGTACACTCGTTACCTGAAACGGCCTGCGCAATTGTGGCTGTGAACCAACCCTGGAATTGACGAACGCTTGCCTTAGTCGGAAGATACCAAAGAAGATACCAAGCAACCGGGCCCGAGTGCGGTCACTAGCCTATGCGGATCAAGTTCTGGGGCGTGCGCGGTTCTACGCCGACCCCACAACCCGAGAACATGCGCTATGGAGGCAACACCTCCTGCGTCGAAGTGCGCTTCGGCGATCGCATCTACATCTTCGATTGCGGCACTGGATTCCGCGTGCTCGGCCAGCAACTGCAAAGCGAATTCGGCGACAAGCCCTTTTCGGCCCACGTCTTTGTGTCTCATTTTCACTGGGACCACATTCAAGGCCTGCCGTTCTTCCGCCCGCTGTATACCAACCCTGAGAGCCGCTTTCTGTTCCAGTGCTCGGCTCGCACCCGCAGCCTGAAGCAAGTGCTGGCCGATCAGATGGCCGCGCCCTACTTTCCCGTGAAAATCGATGAGATGAAAGCGCAGCGGGACTTCTACGATATTGAGAGCGGACGAGTGACGGTTGAAGATGGCGTCCAACTACAGACCGCGTGGCTCAACCATCCCCAGGGATGCATGGGCTTCCGCCTCGAAACCAAAGATGGAGTGCTCGTTTACGCCACCGACAACGAGCCCGGCGACGCCGAGTTCGATAAAGCCGTGCGAAAGCTGGCGGAAGGCGCGGACGTGCTGATCTATGACGCACAATATCTTCCCGAGGAATACGAAGCGCGTCGCCGCGGCTGGGGACACAGCCATTGGCGCGAAGCCGTCAACGTAGTCATGGAGAGCGGGGCCAAAGAGCTTATCCTTTTCCACCATGATCCCGAGCACACGGATGCAGTGATCGACAAGGTCGTGAAGAACGCGCGCGACTACTACCCTAAGGTGCGCGCCGCGGCTGAGGGCATGGAAATTAAACTCTAAGCCGCCAGAATGATTCCAGCAGCAAAGCGGAAGATGGACTGGAGATATGCCAAGCAGAGTCCAATTCTGGAGAACAATCGCCCGGATCGTGGTGGTCCTGGGTATCGCATTTGCGGGCATTCAATTCATTCGTCCTGCTTTGCCAAATCCTCCGGCAACGGCCGACCTGCAAGCACCGCCTGAGGTAAAGCAGATCCTCACAATGTCTTGCTATAACTGCCACTCCAACCAGACGGCGTTGTCATGGTTCGACCAGCCAGTTCCGGCCTATTGGCTTGTGGTTCGGGACGTCCGGGAAGGAAGAAAACACCTTAACTTCTCGGAGATCGGCAAGCTTCCCGCGGCTCAACAACAGGCCACACTTTTTGAAGCCGTGAGTCAGATTGAGTTGGGCGCAATGCCGCTGCCGGCGTACAAGCAGGTTCATCCGGAATCTGTGATCACCCGGGAACAGTTGGCGGTCTTGAAAAACTATCTCACTCCGCCCTCGCAACCGGCAGCCACAGCCGCTGAGATCGCCGACGCCGACGCGCAGTACGACCAATGGATTCACTCAGGCAGCATCTCAGGCAGCGTAGCCCAGGGCGTTGCTCCCGCCCCGAATGGAGTCGCTTTCCTGTCGGAATATAAAGACTGGAAAGCTATCAGCAGCACGGACCGCTTCGACAACCGGACGATGCGCGTGATCCTGGGCAACGACGTCGCCGTCCAGGCCATTGCGAACAATCACATTAATCCGTGGCCCGACGGCACAGCCTTCGCCAAGGTGGCATGGTTCCAACAGCCTGACGAAAAAGGCTTGGTCCGCACGGGCCCATTCTTTCAGGTGGAATTCATGATTCGGGACAGCCAGAAGTACGCGGGGACCAAGGGCTGGGGATGGGCAAGATGGCGGGGAGCAGACCTGAAGCCTTATGGCAAAGACGCAACTTTCGCCAACGAATGTGTCGGTTGCCACAACCCCGTAGCCACTTCCAACTACGTCTTTACCTCGCCAATTCGAGGTCAACAGTGAAACCACTCCCGAATGGAATCTGCTTACTTGCGGCGATTCTTTTACTGAGCATGTTCTTACTGAATATGTTCGGCTGCTCGGGCACGGGAACGAAGGTCTCGGCAACCATCAATCAGAACGCATCCCTGGTCGGCCCGTTGCCTGCGAATCCGTTGCAATGGAAGATCATCACTTCCGCAATCAACAAGGCAGATTCCACAATGTCCACACTATATGGCAATGACCTTGCCGTCAGATACGCAAGAGCGAACTCGCAGCACAATTATCCAATTGGATCGGTTCTTTCCCTGGTGACGTGGACCCAACGTGAAGACGACCGCTGGTTTGGAGCGAAAATTCCCGACCGGGTGAAGTCAGTGGAATTTGTACGCATCGACGCTGCCGCGGACGGCCGCCCGTCTTACTCTTATCGGGAGTATCAGGGCACCCCGCTGACGATGGTGTCCGAGCAGAAAGGTTTTACTCCGAATGACCGGGCAGCCTATCTTCTAACCCAGCGAGCGGCTGTACTGCCGTAACAGTTTCGTGAGCCCTTCATCCTGATTTGAGACTTAGACGCCACCAGGCCGACCTTCGCCTTGCTTCTCTGGCATCCGCCCTCATATACTCGGAACGTTTGCCCGTTCACTCTGGGAACTCGTCCCGGCGCCGGCCAACATCTCGAATCGCAATCATTCCGGAGACATAATTTATGACCACGATGACTGCTCCGCAGGTAGATAAAGAAAGCAATCCATGGGAATCGCAGCGGGCGCGTTTTGACCTGGCTGCCCAGAAGCTCAATCTTGATGATGGCCTGTGGCGGGTGCTGCGCTATCCCAACCGTGAACTCACGGTTTACATCCCCGTCCAGATGGATGACGGTCATCTCGAGGTCTTCACCGGATTCCGCGTACAGCACTCGATTGCTCGCGGGCCAGCCAAGGGCGGCATCCGCTACGCGCCCGACGTGACGCTCGATGAAGTGCGCGCGCTGGCCAGCTGGATGACCTGGAAGTGCGCCGTGGTCAACATTCCCTTCGGCGGCGCCAAGGGCGGCGTGATCTGTGATCCGCACAAGATGTCGATGGGCGAAATCGAGCGCATGACGCGGCGCTACACCTCGGAGCTGATCGAATTCATCGGGCCGGAAAAAGACGTGCCCGCTCCTGACGTCAATACCAACGAACAGATCATGGCGTGGATGATGGATACATATTCCATGCACATGCGGCAGACGGTAACTGCGGTGGTGACCGGAAAGCCCATTAACATCGGTGGCTCCCGCGGACGCCGCGAAGCCACTGGCCGCGGCGTGATGGTGGTATGCGACGAGGCCTGCAAGAAGCTCGGCCTGTCGCGCGAGAGCAGCCGCGTGATTGTGCAAGGCTTCGGGAACGTGGGCTCGAATGCCGCGCACCTCATGCATCAGGCAGGATACAAAGTCATTGGCATCGCCGAAGTCGGTGGCGGACTCTACAACAAGAATGGCATCGACCTAAACGCGCTTGTCGAATTCCGCCAGAAAAATGGGACCGTGCACGGATTTCCCGAGGCGGAACCAGCCGACACCGCCGACTTGCTCACGACCGAATGTGAAATCCTGATCCCCGCGGCTACTGAGAACGTCATCACGTCGCGCAACGTCGATCGCGTGAAATGCCGCATCCTGGCCGAAGGCGCCAACGGTCCCACCACATCGGCCGCCGATGATGTCTTAACCGACAAGGGAGTCTTCGTGATCCCGGACATCCTCGCCAACGCCGGTGGCGTGACTACTTCGTATTTCGAGTGGGTGCAGGACCGCCAGGGCTACTTCTGGAAAGAATCCGTAGTCAACGAGCAACTGGAAGAGATTATGATCTCGTCATTCGGAGATGTGGTCCGGTACGCGGAGACGCACAAAGTCAACAATCGTATTGCAGCCTACATGCTGGCCATCGACCGCGTGGCCTACACGATCCGCCAGCGCGGAATTTACGCGTAAGGAGAACCTATGAAATCGATCTGCAGAAATCTTGCGGCAAGCCTTCTAGTCATGCTGTTCATGGTCTCGTTGGCAGGCGTGGCCGTTGCAGGGCAGGAAGCCGGCTCAATGCCTGAGGCCATGGCATCTCCAGCTCAGATGGCGAACGCGGCCGCCGCCGGCAAACTCGACATCAACACAGCGACCAAGGATCAGCTCAAAGCCCTGCCCGGCATCGGCGACGTCTACTCGCAAAAGATCATCGACGGGCGCCCCTACCGGACGAAGCTCGATCTGGTTCAGAAGAAGATCATTCCTCAAGCAACTTACGACAAGATCAAAGATCAGATCATCGCCAAGCAGCCGAAGTCGAACGCAATGGCTCCGGCGCCGAAATAGCCGCGGGATCATGGCATCCGGCCACGGAACTATTGTGGGACCATCGTGCACTAAAAGCACATTCCCTTGATTGCGTTCCCTGTCACCGTGGAGGATAATCTAGCTGTCTCCCGGGAAGTTGCTGAGTCGCGGTGAACCTGCCTAATTCCATCACGCTGATCCGCATCTGCAGCATTCCTTTGCTGATCTGGATACTTTCTTCCCATCGCTTCAGCAGCGACGGCACTCAAGAGTTGCTCGCTTCTGCAGTATTCATCGCCGCATCCATGACCGACGGCATCGACGGATATTTGGCCCGCAAGCGCGGCCAGATTACGACCATGGGCATTCTGCTCGATCCCATGGCCGATAAGCTTCTGATCGCCGCCGCGTTCGTGACTCTGGTGCAATTCAATTCCGCCTTGGTTCCAGCCTGGATCGCGGTGATCATCATTGGCCGCGAGTTCCTGGTGAGCGGCTTGCGCTCCATTGCCGCCTCCGGAGGGTTCACCATCGAAGCCAGCGAACTGGGTAAGTTCAAGATGGTGGTGCAGATTGTTTCCGTGGTCGCGGTCATTCTTGATCACCGTTGGCCGGAGTGGCCGGTATACGGAAATCTTTTCTTGCCCATACATCGGATCGCCCAAGTCTCGATCGGGTTTGTGGTCTGCGTTTCGCTGGTTTCGGCCATCGATTACTTCGCCGCATTCTGGTCGAAGATCGACCGGCGGGTTTCGAAGCGCCGCCGCCGCGCATTCATCCTAAGCCGTCGCCAAAAGCCGCAAGCGGCGCCGCGACCGGCAGATGCCGATGTTGCCCCTACCGCATAATTCGCCTTCGGCAGTAGTAGCTTCGAGCCAGGAATTCTCCAGCGAGGAACGCAGCCAACTGCTTCGCTTGGCGCATGATTCCATTTCTTCCGCGCTTCAGCATCGCGAGATTTCCCTGGATCCTCCGACTCCTCACCTTGCCCAGCTCCACGGGGTTTTCACTTCGCTCTACTTATGCCAAAGCCCTGGAGAAGGTCAGCGGGAAAAAGCATTGCGCGGATGCGTCGGCTATGTGTTTCCCGTCTGCCCGGTCTATCGCGCTGTCGCAGAAACCGCCCGCGCCGCCGCTTTCGAGGACAACCGCTTCCCGCCCCTTACCACGGAAGAAGCTTCTTATCTTGCGATTGAGTTAAGTATTCTCTCTCCTGCGCAAGCGGTTCGCGCCGAAGAAATCGAAGTGGGCCGCCATGGTCTCCTGATCAGTCGGAACGGCCGCCGCGGCCTGCTGTTGCCCCAAGTCCCCGTCGAACACAATTGGGACCGAACAACCTTTATGGAGCAAACCTGCCGCAAAGCGGGATTGCCCCCTGATGCGTGGCGGGAGGGTGCAACCATTGAGGCCTTTACCGCCGAAGTGTTCGGTGACAAAAAGTGGTCAGTGGTTAGTGGCTAGTGGCCAGTGAGAACCCGTGGTCATCTGGTTTTACTGGCCACTGATCACTGATCACTGGCCACTGCTCGCAAAGCAAAGCCGGGGACGGTTACCCGTCCCCGGCTCGACTGTGCTTGTGTTTCTTTGCGAGGGTTACTGCGGTTGCTGCGCCTGCTCGTCCAATTCCACACCGTCTCCGGCGTGAACATCTTCCATGGCAAACACGATCATCCCAGTTGAAGTGGTTGGCGTGGTTCCGATGACGACGATTTCGCCAACCGCCCGCCGCGGCAGGTCCCTGACGTGAATCACGGGGCCGTTGCCTTTCTCCCACAGGCCGGGATCGAAGGAGGGTTGCTTTTTCTGCGTGTCCTCACTGACCGAAGCCTTGAATGAAAGCGAATCCACCGGATCATTCAGGTCTGCCGAATAGTTCCGCACGGCGCGGAAATAGTCGCCCACCTTCACGCCTTGGTTCGCTCCCACATTGAAGTAAACCTTGTGCCCCGTTCCCAACTCGGAGTCAAAGTCTTTTCCCATCACGATGCGCCCGGAAACCTTGCTGCCCGTGGGCAGGAAGCGGTCGAAGCGGAGCGGCGCGTGAAACGACACCATTGGTTTCTCGGCGAAAGGAATCGCCGTATCTCCCGGATTGATGGGGTCGCAAGAATATTCGATTTGGGCCACCGCCGCCTTGCTGCGAGTATCGATCACGCGCACGCGGCCGATTTCCTCGTAAGGCTGCCCCGTAGCCTTGAGCAGCTTGGCCTGGCCGGGAAACATCTCATACTCGTTCATGTCGCGCAACGCGCGGATGATCTCGTACTCTGCTCCGGCGCTGTATCCCGACCCCTTCAGATACACAATGTCGCCCCTGACAAACTTCGTGGTTCCCGGAGTTTCCAACCCGCCCTCGACAAAGTGCGCGTCGGGCAGAGTCTGCCGGCTAATGAAACCGGCGCAATACACGTCGGCGTAAGTGGGCATCTGCACCCGCTGCACCGGGAAGTTTGCTGAAGTCAAGATCGTTCCGTCCGGGGCAGTCGCCGCCGGAGTCGCATCTGGTGCCGATTGTGCCCAAGTCGCAGCCGCAGCCAACAACACTAACAGTCCTATTTTCTTCATGTTACCTCCGAGAAGAGACACACGCAGCCCCTTCTCCAGCGAAATGCACGGAAGCTAGGCTTCAGATGGAAGGTAACAAGCAGGGTAAGAGGGGTCAAGGTTACGAGGGTGTCAAGCGGCCCGTGAAACTGGGTTTTTCGCGCAATTTATGAATCCGCTGTTGCATCTGCAATTCAGCCCCTGTAAGATTCGACGCCGAACCAATTGATTCCGAACCTGTTGATTCTAAGATGAGTTCTGTTGCCAAGACTTACTCGCCCCGCCTGCTGCCGCTGCGCATGCCGCGAGTCTGCGTCGCCGTCGCCGCTTCGGACCCCGGGGAACTGGTCGAGAAAGCCGAGGCACTGATTCGTGATAACTCCTTCCTGGAGTTCAGGTTGGACTACATTTCGAAGCCGGCTTTGGCGCTTCCCAAAATCAAACACTTCATCGAAACGCACCCCGGCACCGTGCTCATTGCCACCTGCCGCCGTACTGCCAGTGGAGGGAAGTTCCGCGGCTCCATTGCCGCCCAACTCGACATCTTGTCCAAGGCGTCGGCGCTCGGCTGCCAATTGGTCGACGTGGAACTCCAGACCGCACTAAAGTGCAAACCGGCCCAGTTGCAGAAGCTACGCGCTCGCTCGGCTCTCATTCTCTCGTTTCACGACTTCCGGGGCACGAAGAAGCTAGACGATACTCTGGAGAAAATGCGCGCCTTCCCCGCCGACTTCTACAAAGTGGTCAGTACGGCTGGCACGCTTTCCGATAACGTCTCCATGATCCAGTTTCTGGGGCGCGAAGCGGACAATCAGTCCCTCGTCGGGCTGTGCATGGGCGAACAAGGCATCATCAGCCGTGTGCTCGGAGTGCGCGCCGGCAGCGTCTTTACCTTTGCTTCCGTTAGTCCCGGGGAGGAAACCGCTCCCGGACAGGTCACCGCGCAGGAACTGCGCAGCGTCTACCGCATCGATACCGTCGATGCCGCCACCCGCGTTTACGGCGTTGCCGGAGATCCGGTCTCCCACTCGCTTTCGCCCGCCATCATGAATGCCGCTTTCCGCCGCGAGAACGTCAATGCTGTCTACCTCGCCCTACACGCCAAGACTCTGAAAGACTTGCTGAACTGCGTGCGCGAGATTCCCATCCACGGCCTCAGCATCACCATGCCGTACAAGGAGGCCATCCTTCCCTATCTGGATAACACCGATTCTCATACCACAAAGATCGGCGCTTGCAACACGGTAGTCCGCGCCCAGGATGGCAAACTCTACGGCTTCAACACGGACACCTCGGGAGTCGTGCGCCCATTAGAACGCCGCCTGAGCACGCTGCAGGACGCGAAAATTCTGGTCCTGGGCGCAGGAGGCGCAGCCCGCGCCGCTGTCTTTGGCCTGAAGGAGCGTGGAGCCGAAGTCTTCATCCTGAACCGCAGCGCCGCCGCGGCGCAGAAACTGGCCCGTCGCGCTCACGCGCGCTCGATAAAACGCGCCGACCTCAAGAAGTACGCCTTCGATGTAATCATCAACGCCACCCCGGTCGGAATGGGTAACAGCCGCGAAACCCCACTGCAGGAAAAAGAAATCAACGCCCGCTACGTGTTCGAAATGATCTACGACCCACCCGAGACGCAGCTGCTTAAACTGGCAAAACAGCGCGGCGCGCAGATCATCCCCGGCATAGAAATGTTCGTCCACCAGGCTGCCCGCCAGTTCGAGATCTGGACCGGCAAGCCCGCCCCGCAGGACGACATGCTCCAGGTAGTGTTGCTGGCGATGCAAGAGCGAGCCACCAGAGCGGCCGCAGCCGCGGCAGCGAAGAAGAGGTAGGATTCTGGTTTTGATGAAACCAGGGCGTCTTTAGGCTGTCTTTCAACCTCCGAAAAATACTCCCCGACTTAGTCCGCTTGAGGAACGAAGTTGTTTGGCCCGGAAGACTTGCCGTTCTTCCATTCCTCGTCCAGCAACCAGCCAGTATGATTACTGGCGGTCCTCACCTTGACCCATCGCTGCTTGGCACCATAGTTCACAAGTGTGAATGCGCACGGGCTTTTGTCGGCAGATCCGCATCCGCCGTTGGCGTCCGCCTCAAACTCATAATAACTGCCGAACCAGGCTCCTTGGATCCAGAAGTCCCAGGCTTTCGTTGGCTTGACGGCTGGAGGCTGTTGGGCGCTCGCCAGCATCGCCATCAGGAGGAACAAACCAATCCGTATCCGTGCCATGCACAAAAGATACCCCTCCCACAATTCACGCCACCAGTATCTTCCCTGCGGACCGATCGTTTGCCCAATCACACTGGATATAACCACCCTCACGCCGCCCGCCAGTTCGACATCTGGATCGGCGAGCGCGCCCCCGAGGACGAAATGATGCAAGTAGTCTCGCTGGCCCTGCAGGAACGCGCCACCCGGGCGGCAGCTGCGGCGGCGAAGAAGAAGTAGGATTCTGATTTTGACAGGCACAGAGAGACATCGGAAGATGCCCCATCCTTCGCGTTTTGGGAAGGGTGGAACCACGAACTCAAATCCCTGAGGATGTCGGTTCGTGAATTTATAGAGCCGAACATCAGTCAAAGCAGGGTTAGCCAATTCTCGGTGAGCGCTAACGCCAGGTTACGACAATCAGTTTACCGTTTATCCGTTTGATGGGCGCCTGTGAGATCAGGGCCAAACGGATGCAATCCGGTGGCTACACCACCAATCCGAGAGTTCGGGACGCGAGCAGAGTGGAGGTTGTAGAAATTCACAGTGGTGCCAAGTCTAAATGACCTCTCACTGGGTCACGGTGACGTTGACCGTCCCGAGCGACCTCGTAGTATTCGACCCCGCGACACTGGCATTCACGGTTATTGAGTAAGTCGCAGGGCCGCCGCCACTTCCTCCGCCGCTGCTTCCACCGCACGACACGAATAGAAACGTGAGTGTAAGCAGAGTGAACCCGAGCAGAAGGCGACCCGCAAATGATCGTCTTTTTGATGCGAGTCCCAGAAACATAGCTAACGGCATTATGAGCGCCAGCACCCAGGACGAGGCAGTACGGGCTGCACCGTTAGAGGCATTACTCGAACTCATCGTGACATTGGTCGTTTGAGGAGTGGTGCCCGTAGGCTGCACCGTCGATGGCGAAAACGTACAGCTTATCTGTGAGGCTCCGGTGCATGCGAACGAAACAGTTCCCCCAAAGCCAGTGGTCGCATTCACCGTCGCGGTCAGCGAGCCGGACCCTCCCTGCTGCATACTCAACACCGATTGGCTCAATGTTCCGCTGTAATCCGCTATGTAGAAAGGAAACGCGGCGGTGGAAGTAAGCGACCCGCTCGTCGCCGAAACATTTAGCGTGTGACTGCCGGCCGAGAGCCCAGACGGGACTGAGACAACGACGTTCACCGGAATGGCCGAGGTTCCAGCAACGGAATACGAGCCGCCGCTGCATGTCCCGCCAAAATCCACCGTGCAAGTCACGCTCACCGTGCCGTTGAAGCCGTCAACCGGCAATACGCCGAGGATGACGCTCATATTGCCTCCGGGTGGCGCCCAATCGGTGGCGCTGGTGGGGCCCTGCAGAGTGAAGCCAGTTATGTTCAACGTGGCTCCCGCGGAAGCCGTTTGCGGCCCGCTCGTAACCTGCACCGTAAACGGATAGGAGCCTGACTGAATCCCAGAAGGCGCCGTGACCGTCATAGTAAGGTCCGTGAAGCTGGGATAGGGCAACTGCTTCCCAGTGAAGGCGCAAGTGACGCCGGAAGGCAATCCGGAGCAACTCGGCTTGTACGGCGGCAAGCCGAAAATTGTGATCTCTCCCACTGCACTTCCGGGAGAAGACGCGGGCGGCAGTCCGGGGACGACCCCAACAGTCAGCGGTTGCACCGTAAGACTGAACGACTGTCGCGTCGTGACCTCCGCGTCGCTGGCTAGAATCTGAACTGTGTTAATACCCTGCGTCGCCGACGTAGTATTGATGACCACTGTTGTGCTGGCGACCTGCGTCGGAGACACGTTCAGTGTATCCGATCCGAACACGCACGTTGCTCCTGCGGGCAATCCCAGACAACTCATCTGCACCGTCGACGTGTAGCCTTGTGAAGATGTCAGACTGACCGTGATCGGCGTCGTGCTCTGGGTCGGATAAATCACTTGCGCCGCCGTTGATGAGAGGCTCTCGCTGAACCCGAATACATAACTTTGCGAGCCGTATGCGACCGCGTTGTTGCTTCCCGAAGTCGCAGTGACATCAAATACATTGTGCCAATCGTAAGTAGAGTCCAGCGTGTAGCAGAATTGCTGGCTAAGAGATCCCGCAGGCACCGTCACACTCGCGGGAAGAACGACTCCCGCTATCGTGGACGACAACGATATGACGCTGTCCGATGCACTGGGCACATTCAGAAACACCCAACCGCATCCGGACGTTCCGCTAATCTGGGGCAGTTGCAACTCAATCTGGAGCGCCGGTGCGGCGCCACCCAGGAAAACATGCAGCGAAGAAGTCGCGCCATCCAGTTCCAGCAGATCTGAGAATCCGTCAGCATTCAGGTCACGAGCGTAATAGGGATACGAGAATTCTTTGTTGAAGTTGAACACGTCATAGGTGGGCGTGAAGGTTCCGTCTCCGTCGCCCATCAAAATCTGAGCATAGGCTGTGTAATTGGAGGGGCTCACTTGCTGGAAGGCAATTTCATCGAGCTTGCCGTCTCCGTTCAGGTCCGTTACCAACGACGTGGCAAGTGGATCTCCCATCTGAAGATAAGGTTTAACCGCAGTCGGTACACCCGCATATGGTGTATAAGTACTGCTCTGAGCGAACGTCCCTGACGGCTGATCCAAATAGGTCGTGAACTTCACTGGTCCGTACGTTTCGTTGTTGCCGGGCCAGAAAAAATCATACCGGACAATGTCGGGCCAGGAATCGCCATTCACATCTGCCATCGTCATGGGTTGAAAGGAAGAAAACAGCTGCGTTCCAGCCTTGAACGTACCATCTCCGTTCCCAAGGAACTCCCAGACTGACGATGTCTTCGTCCAATATCCATTGCCGGTCGTGTAAACCAGTACATCCAATTTTCCGTCCCGGTTGAAGTCTCCGGCAAAAACACGAGAAACATCCTCCGCTGAGTCATTAAACGGAACGCTCGTACCGGCGCCGAACGTTCCATCCGCGTTGCCAAGGAATATGCTCAAGACTTTTCCGCTTCCACTCGATGATTCCCCAACCGCCACGAAATCGAGTTTGCCATCGCCGTTGAAATCGCCGATTGCCATCGCGCCGTCCGCTCCGGGCGTAGAAACGACCGTCGGTGTTCCGAACGTCCCGTCTCCATTCCCTGGCAGAAAGACGATGAACTGCTGGCCCGACGAATAGGCTATGTTGAATCCAATACCCACAAAATCAAGACGGCCGGTATTACGAAAGTTGCCGAGGCGAAAATCGCCTATGTTGCTGGCGCCGGCGCCTGACTGTGTTGGCCCGGAAAGCCGCCCGGTCCCGTCGTTCAACATGACGGTTATGAGGGACCCGTTCCCCACTCCCGAATCAAGCAGCACAACATCTGGCTTGCCATCGCCGTTAACATCCGCGAATGAGACGGGGGAAAGCGGAGCATTGATGATTCCATAGTTCGGAACGCCGACCCAAGCCCCTTGCGGGAATCCGAAACCTCCTGACCCGTCATTCAGATAAACAGTTGAGGTGTCGGTATCCGGACTTACGGTCACGACATCCGTCTTGCCGTCGCCATTGAAGTCGGCCAGCGCCAGCGAATACGATTCGCCGGTCCCGGTGTAGACTCGGCCCGGACTGAAGTTGCCTTGACCATCGCCGAACGCAACACAAAGATTATTGCCGGCGATATCGCCAATTCCCGGGCCTGATAGCCAGCTGGGGGTGGAAGTCGTCAGAATGTCGAGACGACCGTCGCCGTTGATATCGGCGATAGCGATCTGGGAACTGCTGTCGCCCATAGGGACAATGTTGCCAGTTGGGAAATTTCCTTTGCAATCTCCGGGTGAAACCCAGGTGAAACCGTCGAGGTCGGCGACGAGTGCATCGAGGCAGCCGTCGCCATTGATATCCGCCAGCGCTCCACCTATCGGCGTGTCTAATGGACCAGGTTCGGCGACTAAATATCCCGGCGTAAACATGCCGTTTCCAGCATTGATGTAAATTTGGGAACCGTAGCCAGGATCGGTGATGAGAAGATCCGGCAAGCCATCGCCGTTGACATCACCCGACACGATACTGTCCGCCGTGCTCTCTAGTCCTGTATTAAGAGAGATCACCGGATTCCCGAAAGAACCAGAACCGTCACCGAGAAGCACCGCCACGTATTGGCTGGTGTAATTGTCATCATTGGGAGAATCCATCACGCAGGCGATGTCGAGTTTGCCGTCGTGATTAAAATCGTCTATTACGATTGCCGCAGGAGGTTGAGGCACGTAGTAGATCTGCTCATATCCGAAAGTTCCGTCACCGTTGCCAAGCAGTACCCCGATACTCCATGTATCGTATTCGGCCACGATTAGATCGAGGATTCCGTTCCCTCGCAGATCCGCCGCCAGGATATAGACCGGCGTCTGTCCTCGGGTAAGTGGTATGACTCGCGGCAACTCGAACGTTCCATCTCCCTTGCCGAAGTAAATCCAAAGGTCATTCGTGCCTCCGTTGGCAACCACAAAATCCATGTGTCCATCGCGGTTAAAGTCACCGGCAGCTACCGAATTCGCCATGGAACCCGCTGGCAGATTCGCCCGAAGCTGTATGCCGGGAAGCACCGCCGACAGCGAACCCGACGCGCGCAGATGAGCTGTGTCCGTTGCGCGAACTCGCAACCTCAGCTGTTCCGCCCGCGCGGCAGCTCTGCCGAGCAGATACTTGCCGGGCACCGGTTTGTTGGCGTCCGACCCCGGTGGCGGATGTTTGGATTGGAGGCGGTACTCGATCGCTCTATTGGACGAGGGTGGCTGACCGGATTCGCCTTGGCGAAGCTGCTGCGCCCCGCACATCGTCGCGCACCACAGGCACAAAACGGCGTAAATGAGTCTTCGTGGAAGTGGCAATCGAGTCGACCTTCTCCGCAGCATTCGCGGCTAATGAAATTACCGCTTCGGCTGCCAAACGTCAATGATCTCTGCCTTTGGCCCCGCGGCAGGTGCCCCAGAAAGTCCGCCGCACGCCCGTCAAGTCTACTTTGGTAGACATCCGACCCCCTCGAAAGTAGACATTTCTTCCACAGCCTAACCCCCTGATTCCATTGGTCCGCGTAAAGGCCCGCACCAGGAATCAACAACTTACGCCGCAAATTTTCTGCAAAGTGAAATGTTCCAGTTGGAACATTAGAGCGATTTGCCCAAGAAGGACGGAGTGGAACTGCGGCATCCGGCAAGCCCTAAAAACCACAAAGCCGGGCTGGTTGGCCCGGCTTTCTTTGCGTGGAACTGGGTTCGGTCAATCTTGTTTCGATCAGCCAATCCAGAAGGTCAAAATCTCCTGCGCCGCGGGGTCACCGGCCCGCGCCGCCTGCAGCTCTTACATCACCATGGCAAGATTCTCAAGTTCATATTGCAGAACCGGCAGGGCGCACCCCGCCATCTCCACCCGGCCAGCTGCGTCCAGAGCCGCCTTGGGCGACACCCCATAGCCACGGCCCATCAGGAAAACCTGCAACAGTTCGGCGGCCTCGTAAGAATCCATCATGCCGCCCTGCAGCAGATCACTCCGCAACGCTGCGAGCTCGGTCGCGGTGAATCTGTCTTTATCGTTATTGGCTCTGTCACTCATCTTTTCAAACATGGCCGTCATCACCTCCGACTCCGACCTTGAACCCTTTAGTGGCTATTAGACTCACCGGCAGCCGTACTAGTTGCATGCAATTTGGTTGCCGTGCCAGCCTTCTAGTTTCATATACGGAAACCGGGCTGCCTTAGATCCATTAACACTTGTAAATATCGGAAGTTGCAAGCAACCCCATCATAACTTCGTGATTCCCTCAGGTGCCGTTGGTAACCGCAACCGTCCCAAAAACTGACACGGAGTGTCATTCCCGGAATGCACCGTCGGGATTTCCACAGGTTTACTGACGCTCCAACCTTTCGTTGTGCATCCGCCAGCGTTCCGGAAAAGGTACCAGCGGGCGAGTGTCGGTGTGTCAGAGGGGTGTCAACGGAAGTTAACGGAATGTAAAACCTGACACTGACAGGCGGACGAGGCAGTTCCGTCGGCGCTTCGGGATCGAGCCTCGGGAACAGGTCCGGCATCGTTGCCCGGTGATCCAAGAACTGGCAGTTCGAGGCTAGGCCTCGATGGCCGCCTCATCCACCAGCATGATGGGGATGTCGTCTTTCACCTGATAAACCCGGTGGCACTGCTTGCACTTCAAGCTCTCGGGATTTTCCCGGTACTCAAGCGCCTGCTTGCACGCCGGACAGACCAGGATTTCGAGTAAGTCCTTGGCAATCATGACAACAGCATTGTACACGCCAACCCGAGACTTCGTTGCGGATCTCCTTTCGCCCCAGGTTCATGCGATAGAATCTGAACGAAGCGATAATATGCCCGCCAAAATCCTCGACGGCACCAAGATCGCAAACGACATCCGCAGCGAGCTGGCTGCGGAAGTGAGAGTGATGGCTGCTGGCGGAGTGCGCCCTGGTCTGGCCGTGGTCCTCGTGGGCCACAACCCGGCGTCGGAGATATACGTCCGTGGAAAAGTCAAAGCCAGCGAAGAGGTTGGCCTCTACAGCGAGCAGCACACCCCGCCCGAAACGGCGACCACTGCCGAGTTGGTTGCTCTCATCGAGGACTTGAACCGCCGCGACGAGATTGATGGCATCCTGGTGCAGTTGCCGTTGCCCCCGCAAGTGGATTCGAAGAAAGTGCTGATGGCGGTCGACCCGGCTAAAGACGTGGACGGCTTCCATCCCATTAACGTCGGTTTCCTGTCGACGCAACGACCTGGGCTGGTGCCGTGTACGCCGGCCGGAGTGATCGAGATTCTCAGGCGCAGCAACATTCCCATCGCCGGGCAGGAAGCGGTAGTAGTGGGACGCAGCGACATCGTGGGCAAGCCTGCCGCTATGCTGTTGCTGAACGCCAATGCGACGGTCACCGTCTGTCATTCGAAAACCCACGATCTGCCGGGAGTTTGCCGCCGGGCCGAGATTCTGATCGCGGCAATCGGACGCGCCGGCATGATCACTCGCGACTTTGTGAAGCCCGGCGCAACCGTGATTGATGTCGGCATGAACAAGGTGACCGATCCTGCAGTGTTCCAACGCCTGTTCGGCGGCAGGTTGTATCAGAATGGAAAGCGCGAGGACATTTTTCGCACCAAGGGATCCACGCTGGCCGGCGATGTGCATCCAGAAGTTGCTGAAGTTGCGGGAGCACTGACGCCGGTCCCCGGCGGGGTAGGTCCGCTGACCATTGCGATGCTGATGTATAACACCGTGAAAGCCGCCAAGATGCGTAGAGGGCAGTGGTCCGTGGCCAGTGGCCAGTGACTTCACTTTCGGCTTTGGCGGAGCGTTGAAGCGGCTTGAGAAGTCTACGAGAAATCTCACGCGAGGTGCGGTTACTAGCCACTGATCACTGACCACTGATCACTGAATCTATGCTGAGAGTCGGCCTTACGGGCGGCATCGCGTCTGGGAAATCGGTGGTGGGAGAGATGTTGGTCGCCCTCGGTGCGCATCTCGTCCAGGCAGACCGCATTGCCCACGAACTGATGCTACCAGGCCAGCCCGTTTACAACGAAGTGGTGCGTCACTTCGGCGGAGGCATTCTCAATCCCGACCTCAGCGTCAACCGCGCGAAACTTGCCGAAGCCGCTTTTGGCCCAGCCTCGTCTTCCGCCGCCTCATCCCGCATTCAAGAATTGAACCGTATCGTGCATCCCGCCGTGATTCGCAGCCAGGAGGAATGGATGGAAGAGATGGGACGGCAGGATCCGAACGCCGTCGCCGTTGTCGAAGCCGCGCTCATTCTCGAAGCAGGCGCGGCTAAAGGTTTCGACCGCCTCATCGTGGTTACTTGCGACGACGAGCATCGCGTCGCTCGCTTTGCCGCACGCCAGAAGCTGGATTTAGACGCTGCCTGCAAGGAAGTCGCCCGGCGCATGGCTGCGCAACTCCCCGAAGCCGAGAAGATTAAAGCTGCCGACTACGTGATCGACAACTCCGGCTCGCTTGACCAGACGCGAGAGCAGGTAGGGCAGGTGTGGGAGAAACTGCGCGACGGCTAAGCTTTAGCGTGGCGAAGTGGCGACCGCGGCTAAAGCCGCTCGAATTTGGGAAGTTTACGCGGCGCTGAAGCGCCGCTCTTCCACGGTGGCGCAAGCAGGAACCAAGATCCCTCGCTTCGCTCGGGATGACAAGGGCAACTCGGGATGACATGGGCGTTGTTGGTCGGGGCACTGCGCGACTTAGGGTTTCTTTAGAAACTTTCCTTCCTGAAGTTCCTGAAACGCCTGCTGCAACTGCGCCTGCGTGTTCATGACAATCGGCCCGTACCATGCTACGGGCTCTTCCAGCGGCTTTCCGGAGACGAGCAGGAATCGAATCCCGTCTTCCCCGGCTTGCACCGTGACTTCGTCGCCTCGATCAAAAAGAATGAGCGAGCGGTTGTCGGCTTCCACGGGAGGCGTTGTGTCCAACCACTTCACGGCTTCTGTCGGCACGGTGAGCGGTCCTGACGCGTTGCAGAACTTTCCGGTCCCACCGAAAACATATGCAAACGCATGCCGCGTCGTCTCTACAGGCAGAGTCTTTGTCCTCCCCGGAGCAACCGATACATCGAGGTAGATTGGATCGGCTGCAATCCCATCTACCGGGCCTTTCTTTCCCCAGAAACTTCCGCAGACCACGCGCACATGCGTGCCGTCGTCGTCCTTTATCTCGGGGATATCCATTGTCTTCACTTCCTGGTAGCGTGGCGGGGTCATTTTGAGCGACGCGGGAAGATTTGCCCACAACTGGAAACCATGCATCCGGCCAGATTGATCGCCCTTGGGCATCTCCTGATGGATGATGCCGCTGCCGGCCGTCATCCATTGCACGTCGCCGGCGGCGATGGCGCCACGGTTCCCCATGCTGTCGCCGTGCTCAACCGTCCCCGCAAGCACATAGGTGATGGTCTCGATGCCGCGGTGAGGATGCCAGGGGAAGCCTGCCAGGTAATCTTCGGGAACGTCATTGCGGAAATCATCGAGCAGAAGGAATGGATCAGTCTCTTTTGTGTTTCCAAAGCCGAAGGCGCGCCGCAGATGGACGCCCGCACCCTCAAGGGTAGGCTTCGATTTGATAACCTGCTTGACCGGTCGTATGGACATGAAAGACCTCTCGTCTGGAAAATCTTTTGATGTCGTACAGACGATTCCGGATTCTCAGCCCCCGGATGTCGCAGCCTGAGTGGCGGTGGGCGGTTGCTCACCGCTGGTCGCCAACTATACTCCGGACGCATAACGAGGAGCGATACTCCGTCCCGCCGCGTGCCTCGTAGTGGAACATTGTTTAGAATCGAACGTAGAATCAAGTGTGGAACTCTCTTTAGGCTTCGTTCTGAGATTTAGTTCGCGACTCGAAGGTGTGTAAATCATGAAACTTATACGACCTGCAATCCTGGCGCTGCTCATCGCTGGCGCATTCTTCTACTTCACTACCTGGCGTTCAAATGCAAAACTGGCCGGCTCAAATCCGGTGGGGTGGTTTCCTCACCCCCCGCAAATGGAGATTACAGAGGCTTCCGGCGGGGAAGGGCTCGACAGCGAAGAACAGAACAATATCAGCGTCTATCGCAAGAATATTCCGTCGGTAGTGAACGTCACCTCGCGCGCTATGACCTTCGACTTCTTCTACGGCCTGGTGCCGCAGGAAGGCCAAGGCTCAGGCTTTGTGATCGATAAAGAAGGCCACATCCTGACCAACTATCACGTCATCGCCGAGGCGCGCCAGGTTAAAGTGACGCTGCACAACCACAAGAGCTACGAAGCTACGGTGGTGGGCACTGATCCACCGCACGATCTCGCCGTCATTCAAATCAAAGGTGCGCCCGACCTTGTCCCCGCAGTACTCGGTGACTCGCGCAACTTGCAGGTGGGGCAGAAGGTTTACGCCATTGGCAACCCGTTCGGGCTGGCCGGGACCATGACGCGCGGCATCGTGAGTTCGATCCGTCCGGTGCGTGAGCCGAATGGCGCAACCATTGACGATGCGATTCAGACCGATGCTGCCATCAACCCCGGCAACTCGGGCGGTCCGCTGATGAACTGGCATGGGGAAGTGATCGGCATCAACACCATGATTCTGTCGAGCGTGGGACAGAATGCCGGAATCGGCTTTGCCATTCCGATCAATACTGCGAAGGCCGTGCTCAACGACCTGATGACGGTGGGCCGGGTACGGCGTCCGGCGCTGGGGGTGGTGACGATCCCGATCAGTCCGGAGCTGGCTGACGAAATGGGCTTGTCCGCGGATTATGGTCTGCTGATTCTGCAAGTCACCCCAGGCGGTTCCGCCGACCGCGCCGGACTGCGCGGTGGCACCGAGCGCGCTTACTTGGGCAACAATCTCATCATGCTGGGCGGCGACCTGATCGTGGCCATCGACGGTCAGAAAGTTGAGGATGAGCAGGATCTCTCCCAGATGATGAACAACCACCGTGCCGGAGATACGGTGAAGATCACGATCTACCGCAACAAGAAAAAGCTGGATGTGAGCGTGGCGCTGGGCGAAGCCCGGGAACAAGTCTAGAGAAGCAACGGGTAGCGTCAGATGTGCCATCGGAATATCGTATGAGCGTTGATTCCATCCGCGCTTACTGTCTCTCTTTCCCGCAAGCGACCGAGAACCTGCAATGGGGCGACGATCTCTGCTTCAAGATTCGCGGGAAGATCTTCACCATCGTCGGCCTGGATAATCCGCGGCTTTGTTTCAAGTGCACACCGGAGACTTTCGCGGAGCTGATCGAGCGCGAGGACATTCATCCGGCGCCGTACGTCGGGCGCTACAAGTGGGTCATGCTGGACCGGCTGGACGCGGTGCGAGGGGATGAGTTGGAAGATCTGATCCGGCAGTCGTATGAGATGGTGGCGGCGAAGGCGCCGAACGTGCGCGCAAAAGCCGGCGGAAGAGTCCAAACGCGGGAGACGAAGCCGAAGCCGAAGCCGAAGCCGAAGCGCAAGAAACATGGGTAGTGGTGTTGCACCCACTACCCAACTTCTTATTTTGACGCATGGAACATGACGGCTAACGTGATGATGGCCACAACCAGCTGTGCCAGTGCCACGATGAGAAAGATGATTGCCATTTGGCGGCGGCTCCTTTGAATCCGCTACTAAGCGCGCCGTATTGCAAAAATCTTGATCCACTTGCGATCTCTCAGAGCGAGGCTGGGAGGAGTCGACGGATTTGCCAGTATTGTTGAGTATTTGACGGCTGCTAATCCCCTAGGCTAGCCTCAAGAGTCCGCCAATTCCCGGACACTCTCGATCTTCATGCGATCCCGACAGAAATCATTGATTTTGCTGCTGATGGCGGCCTTGGGAGTATTTGGGTCGGCGAGCGCCCTCGGCTCCACCGAGCCAGTTCATGCGCAGCACGGAATCGTGGTGAGCACTCAGGAGTTGGCTTCGCGTGCCGGAGTCGAAATCATGGAGGCGGGCGGCAATGCCATCGATGCCGCAGTGGCCACCGGGTTTGCGCTGGCGGTGGTGCATCCTGCAGCGGGGAATCTGGGTGGCGGCGGATTCATGCTGGTCCGCATGGCCGACGGCAAAGTGCATTTTCTCGATTACCGCGAGATGGCTCCGGCGGCGGCTAAGCCAGACATGTATCTCGACGCGCAGGGCAACGTGATCCCCGGTGCGAGCGAGATTGGATACAAAGCCATCGGCGTGCCGGGATCGGTTGCAGGCATGGTTTACGCCGAGCAGAAATATGGCAAGCTGACACTCCAGCAGGTGATGGCTCCGGCGATCCGTCTGGCGCGCGAGGGTTATGCGCTGAGCTGGGGGGAGGCGCGCGATTTTCAGCGGGATAGATACTTGGGCACCTTTCCTGAGTCGCGACGCATTTTCCAGCGCGGTGGCAATTACTACCAGCCGGGCGAAATTTTCCGCCAGCCGGAATTGGCCCACACCCTGGAACGGATTGCAGCGAAGCCAGATGACTTTTATCACGGTGCGATGGCTCAGGAACTGGCAGCGGCCATGCAGAAGGGCGGAGGGCTGATCACCGCCGACGATCTGGCGCACTACGAAGTGAAGGAACGCGAGCCCGTACGTGGGACGTATCGGGGGTACGAAATCATCAGCGCGCCGCCGCCTTCCTCCGGTGGGACCGTCCTGATTGAATCGCTGAATATTCTGGAAGGATACGATCTCGCCAAGATGGGGAGCCGGTCGGCCGAGTCTGTTCATTACACGACCGAGGCCTTCCGGCGGGCGTTCTTCGATCGTGCGGAATTCATGGGCGATCCGGACTCCTCGAAGATTCCCGTCTCTCAACTGATTGACAAGAGATATGGAGCCGCGTGGCGGGATTCGATTGATGCCGACCACGCCAGCGCCAGCAAGGAGTTGAAGCGGCCAGCCATTTTCAGCGAGCTTGATCGCTACGCTGCCGCCCATCCCCAGCCGCTGGCGATTCCCGAGTCGCCGCACACCACTCACTATTCCGTGGTGGATGCGGAAGGAAATGCAGTCGCGGTCACGACCACCATCAATGGCTGGTTTGGATCGCGGGTCACGGCCGAAGGACTAGGGTTTTTGTTGAATAACGAGATGGATGACTTTTCGGCCAAGCCGGGCGTGCCGAATTCTGACGGATTGATTCAGAGTGCTGCCAATGCCATCGGGCCAGGAAAGCGGCCGCTGTCGTCGATGACGCCCACAATCGTTGTGCGAGATGGCAAGACTGTGCTGGTGCTGGGCTCGCCCGGGAGTTCGAAGATCATTACGACCGTGGCCAATGTTCTGATGGGTGTTGTGGATTACAGCATGAACATCCAGGAGGCGGTGAATGCTCCCCGCTTTCACAATCAGTGGCTGCCGGACGTGTTGAACGTGGAGCAATGGTTTTCACCGGATACCGTTCAAGTGCTGCAGAAAATGGGATACAGCGTGCAAGTTGGTTTGCGCTATGGCACGTACGTAGTTCCTTACTGGAGCGATGCGGAGTGCATTGCCATCGACCCGAAGACGGGCGAGCGGCTGGGCGCGAGCGATGGCCGGAGCAACGGAAAGGCAGTGGGGTACTGATGCTGAGAGCGGTCTCGACCTATTTGTACGTGAAGGAGCGGTTGCATCCGGGAATTCTCGATGGCCTGGCTCGCAGTGGTGTGCAGGCAATTGAGATTTTCGCAGCGCGGCAGCATATCGACTACGCCAACCGCAAGGCTCATGTGAAAGAGATTGCCGAATGGTTTCGCGGGAGTGGAGTTCCGCTCAGCTCGGTGCACTCCCCGCTCTATGCTGATTACGAGTGGGGCCGGGCCGGCGCGCCTCCGGTGAACCTGGCATCCACCGACCGCGCCGGGTTGGTCGACGCCATGGATGAGGTGAAGCGGGCGCTGGAGATTGCGGAGCAGATTCCGTTTCGCTTTCTGGTGCAGCATCTGGGAGTGCCGAATGAGAGCTTTAACGAGAAGAAATTCGAATCGGCAATGACCTCGATCGAGCACTTGCGCGCTTTTGCCAAGCCGCTGGGTGTGCGCATCCTGCTGGAAAATATTCCCAACGAACTTTCCACCCCCGAGAAACTGGTGGAGATGATTCAGACTGCCCACTTTGACGACGTTGGAATTTGTTTCGACGTTGGGCATGCTCACATCATGGGTTCGGTTCGCGAGGCTTTCGAGACTTTGCGGAAGCAGGTCTGCTCGACCCACATTCATGACAATGCCAAACTCCAGGATTCGCACCTGTGGCCGGGGCAGGGCACGGTTGACTGGAAAGAAGCCATGGAGCTGCTGCGCTCGGCGCCGCAAACGCCGCCCCTGATGCTGGAACTGGCGGAGGACGAAAAAGTGAATCCGCTGGAGAAATTCGAAGCGACGTTCGAAAAGCTGGAAACGGCGTAAAAGCTTTCACCGCCGAGGACGCAGAGAACGCCGAGGAAAGAAAGGCAGAATATACCAGGCCGCAGCCACCACTTCAAAAAGCCATTGTTCTCTCGGCGCACTCGGCGTACTCGGCGGTAAATTGGTCTCTAAATATGTCTTCACCCGTAACGACGATCGCAGAAATCGGGAAGCATGAAGGCCAGTCAGTCACTCTCCGCGGCTGGCTCTATAACCTGCGCGAGAGCGGCAAGCTGCTGTTCCCGCAGTTTCGCGACGGCTCGGGCGTAATTCAGGGCGTAGTGCCGAAGAATGCGGTTACGCCGGAAGTATTCGAGGCGGTCAAGACGCTGACGCAGGAATCCAGCGTGATCGTTGAAGGCAAAGTCCGCGCCGATAAACGCGCCCCTGGCGGCTACGAGCTCGATGTGGCGAATGTGCAGGTGGTGCAGCGTGTGCCAGAGTCCGATCCCTATCCCATCACTCCAAAAGAACATGGCACCGAATTTCTCATGGAGCACCGGCATCTTTGGGTGCGGTCGCAGCGGCAAGCGTCGATTCTGCGGGTGCGTGCGGAGATTATCAAGGCAGTGCGCGATTTCTTCGACGAGCGCGGCTTCACGCTTACGGACCCGCCGATTCTTACGCCGGCGGCCTGTGAAGGCACGAGCACACTCTTCCCCGTCGATTATTTTGACGAGCAGGCATACCTTACGCAATCCGGCCAGCTCTACATCGAGGCCACGGCGATGGCGCTGGGCAAGGTGTATTCTTTCGGCCCGACGTTTCGAGCAGAGAAATCGAAGACGCGGCGTCACCTCACCGAGTTTTGGATGGTCGAGCCGGAAATCGCCTATGGCGAACTCGACGACCTCATGGATCTAGCCGAGCAGTTGATCAGTTTCATGGTGAAGCGCTGCCTGGAGCGTCGGCGGGTTGACCTGCTCTCCATTGGCCGCGATGTGTCGAAACTCGAAAAGATTGAGCCACCCTTCCCGCGCATCAGCTATGACGATGCGGTGAAGAATCTGCAGGAAGGTTACGCCAAAGGCGCGCTGGAAGCGAAGTTCGAATGGGGTGGTGACCTGGGCTCGCCCGATGAAACCTATCTCTCCGCCCAGTTCGACAAGCCGGTGATGGTGCATCGTTATCCGGCGAAGGTGAAGGCTTTCTACATGGAGCCCGATCCGCTGCGGCCGGAACTGGCGCTCTGCGTTGATGTGCTGGCGCCGGAAGGCTACGGGGAAATTATTGGCGGCTCGCAGCGTATGGCGTCGCACGCGTTGCTGGTGCAGCGTATCCACGAGCACGGACTGCCGGAAGAAGCGTTCAAGTGGTATCTGGATCTGCGCAAGTTCGGCAGTGTGCCGCACGGTGGCTTCGGCATGGGCATTGAGCGCGCAGTGGCCTGGATCTGCGGCCTCGAGCATGTACGAGAAACGATTCCGTTCCCAAGGATGCTGCACCGGCTGTACCCCTAAAGAGCTTTCACCGCCGAGATCGCAGAGAGCGCCGAGAATGGAAGAGAAAGACAGGCTCGATTCGATTACGCGGCGCATCATCGGGGCTGCGATTGAGGTACATCGACGCTTGGGGCCAGGACTGTTAGAGTCAGCCTACGAAACCTGTTTGGCTTTCGAGCTTCGGTAGATGGGACTTAACGTCGAAGGACAAAAGCCTCTGCCTGTGGTTTATCGCGATGTGAAGCTTGACTGCGGGTATCGTCTCGACTTGGTTGTGGAAGAGTCTGTAGTGGTTGAAATCAAGGCTGTCGACCAGCTAGCTCCGATTCATGACGCACAGTTGCTTTCATATCTCCGGCTGTCTGGCAAGCGAGTTGGGTTGCTCATCAATTTCCATGTTCGAGTGCTAAAGAATGGCCTCAAGCGAATTGTGAACGACTTTCCTGACTCGGCGCACTCGGCGACCTCAGCGGTGAGCAAGCAATTTAAGGACTGAGTCAGACCATGACTGTGACCTCCACAACCATCGCTCCCAAGAAGATTCGCGTGATCGGCGTGCCGCTCGATCTGGGCCAGTCCCGGCGCGGTGTCGACATGGGGCCTTCGGCGGTTCGGGTGGCGGGGCTTGAGGCGCGGCTGGAAGCGCTGGGGCATCAGGTTGAAGATGGCGGCAACGTGGCTGTGGCTATCCCAGAGCAGAAAAAAGAAGGCGACACCCACGCCAAGTATTTGAAGGAGATCACCGCGACCTGCACCAAGCATGCGGAGCTGGTGCTCAAGACACTCGAAGCTGGGAAGATTCCGCTGGCGCTCGGCGGCGATCATTCGATGGCCGCGGGCACGGTATCGGGAGTGGCTGAATACTATCGTCGTCAGAACCATAAGATCGGGCTGATTTGGATCGACGCCCACACCGACATTAATACGCCCGAGTCCTCGCCCAGCGGCAATGTGCACGGGATGCCGCTGGCCGCGCTTATGGGGCTGGGTCCGGAGGAACTGTCGAATATTTTCGACTTTTCCCCCAAAGTAAAGCCGGAGAACTGCGTGCTGGTGGGAGTGCGCGACATTGACGCGATTGAAAAAGAGAATGTCCGTCGCGCGGGCATCGGTGTTTTCACCATGCGCGATATCGACGAGCGCGGCATGCGTACCGTAATGGAGGAAGCCCTGCGCATGGCCGGACGCGGCACGGCCGGCTATCATATTTCGCTCGACATGGATTGGATCGATCCCGAAGATGCTCCCGGCGTGGGCACTCCGGTGCGCGGCGGCGCAACGTATCGCGAAGCTCACCTGGCCATGGAAATCATCGCCGATCACGGACGCCTGCTTAGTTTTGAGATCGTCGAAGTGAATCCCGTGATCGACGAGCACAACCGGACCGCGGACTTGGCAGTGGAGTTGGCGCTTTCGGCGTTTGGGAAGAAGATACTTTAAGAGACTATGAAAAAGCTTCGGGTTGGAATTCTTTTTGGCGGGCGCAGTGGAGAACATGAAGTCTCATTGCTCTCGGCTGCGTCAGTTCTCAACGCCATCGACAAAGATAAATACGAGGTTGTGCCCATCGGCATCACTAAAGACGGCCGCTGGTTGACCGCGGATGATGCCGAGAACTTGCTGCAGGGCAAGCTGGTTCTCGAGCCGCGCCACTTGCGTGCTGGTGATCCTGAAACCACGCCAGCCGCCGCCGTGCTTGCGCAGGGAGAGTCGGTGGTGGTGCCGCCGGAGCCAGTGCATAGGCAAAAAGGGCTCGTACCTTTTCAGACCGATGCTGCGCTCACGCGGCGCGCCAGCGATCGCGCCATCAACGTGGATGTAATTTTTCCTGTGCTGCACGGCACGTTCGGAGAAGACGGGACGATTCAGGGTCTGCTCGAACTTGCTGACATCGCGTATGTGGGAGCGGGCGTGCTGGGCTCCGCTGCCGGCATGGACAAAGACATTATGAAGTCGTTGTTCATTGCCGCAGGGCTGCCGATCGTGAAGCACGTGACAATTTTGCGCAGCGCCTGGGAGAAAGAGCCAAAGAAAGTGCAGAAGTTCGTGGAGAGCAAGCTGAAGTATCCAGTCTTCGTGAAGCCGGCCAATCTCGGATCGTCAGTCGGAATCAGCAAAGCGCACAACCGCAAGGAACTTGGCCCGGCCATTGAGGAAGCGGCGAAGTTCGACCGCAAGATCGTCATCGAGCAGGGCGTGGGCGGAAAGAAAACTAAGGCTCGCGAGGTCGAGTGCTCAGTGCTGGGCAACGACGAGCCAGTCGCTTCCGTCCCCGGCGAAATTGTTCCGGTCAAGGAGTTCTATGACTACAACGCCAAGTATCTCGACGAAGGTTCCGAGCTGATCATTCCGGCGAAGCTTACCAAGGCGGAAACGAATAAAGTTCAGGAACTGGCGGTGCAGTCGTTCCAGGCTGTCGACTGCTCCGGCCTGGCGCGCGTGGATTTTCTGATGGACCCGGCTACGCGGAAGATTTATGTGAACGAGATCAACACCATGCCGGGATTTACGGCCATCAGCATGTATCCCAAACTCTGGGCGGCATCGGGGCTCGAGTACGCCGATTTGATCGACCGGCTGATTCGACTTGGCATGGAGCGGCACTCCGACAAGAAGAAGAATCAGTACTCGCGATGACACACGTTTGATTCGATTTTTACTGTGCCCCAGCCTTCCCCATAAAACTCGCCTGATCGGCCTTCATCTTCTTCAGCCCTTCCATCGGCAAGTAGACCATGTGCCCCGCGTCGTAAGTTGTGTATGAAATATTGTCGCGATACTTCGCGGGCAGGTCGAGATGCTGAATCGCATAGTTCGCCGCGAAATAGGGCGTGGCGAGGTCGTAGTAGCCTTCCATCACCAGAATCTTCAGGTACGGATTCTTCACAATAGCTTGCCGCATCGCGGAAGCCGTGTCGGGAAAGCCTTCGTTGGCCGATCCCCAGTCCCATTGGATGCCGCCGCTTTGCGCCCGCACGTTGTAGGGCGTGTCAGTCTTGTATCCAAGCTCGGTGCGTATGTAGTTGTTGAAGACGGAGGTGAAGGGCGGCGAGGTGGCCGAGCCCGTGGGATCGTAGAACGGAGTGTCGAGTAAACCGTTGGGGTCGGGACCGGTGTAGCGGCCATCGAGGCGTCCCACGCGAAGTTTCTGGTCGATCAGCAGATAGTGGGTAAACTTGCCGACGTTGATGCGCAGATTGGCTTCGTCTACCACTTCCTTGCTAAGTCCGGTATAGCGGGCCAGTTGCTCAATGGTCTTTTCACGCTCTTGTGGGGTGAGTGCGTCCCCCTTAGCCAAAGCCATGGCGTAATCGCCGAATGCCCACTGTTCCGATTCCTGCCGGGCGCGGTTCATGTCCTGCGCAAGATCGGGCGCGAGCTTATGGTGATAGCCAGCGATCATGGTGAATGACGGAATCAGAAAAATGTAGGGCTGGTCGTTCGTTTTGGTCTCTTCGAGAGTTTCAAAATTCAGCACACTCGAGAGCAGAGTGATCCCGTTGAACGAGATGCCGCGATCGGCGAGATATCCGGCGATTCCGGCGGAACGCGTGGTTCCGTAGCTCTCACCAAAAAGAAACAACGGCGAAGACCAGCGTTCGTTGCGAGTGATGTAGAGGCGGATGAACTCGCTGAAGGCTTCGATATCTCCCTTGAGGCCCCAGAATTTCTTGAACTGCTCAGTATCGGCGGCGCGGCTGAAGCCCGTACCGATGGCGTCGATCAGCACGAGATCGCTCTTGTCGAGCAAAGTGTAAGGATTGTCTTCCATGCGGTAGGGCGCAGGCGGCATGAATCCGTCGGGTTGCAGCACAACACGCTTCGGTCCCAGCGCTCCCATATGCAGCCAGATCGTTGCCGAGCCGGGGCCACCGTTGAAGGCGAAGGTGAGCGGACGCTTGTCGGCCTCCTGGCCGTCGAGCGTGTACGCCACATAGAACATCTCAGCTTCGATTTTTCCGTCCCCGCGCTTGATCGGGAGCCGGCCAGCGGTTGCGGTGTACTTCAGCACCTTACCGTCTACGGTGATCTGGTGATGCGTCGCGGCTGGAGCTACTTCGGTCATGTCGAAGTGCTCCTCTTTGTCGCGGTCCTTATCAGAAAAAGCCGGAGGTGCCGCAGGCCTCTGCTCGGAAGAAGTCTCGGGTTTGTTCGCGGTGTTCTCGGCAGGTTCGGTGGAAGCCTGCGCGGCCGGCTGCTTCTTTTGAGTTTGAGGTTTCGGGGGAGCTGCTTGTTGCGCCAAGGAGAAAGCTATTAGAGCGCAGGCCGTCGCAAATGTCAGGAAAAACGATCTCATGATTGAGCCCTCGTCGAGAAATGATGGGTGAACTTCATGATCGGCAAGAATTGTACACCGACCTTCACGTCACCTGTGGCAGCGTAGAGCAGACCATCGGTTCTCACGAGCCGCGGACTACAGATCGCGCCTCTTTTGCCGATGGAATCGGATATGGGTAATCGTCTTCAGTATCTGACTGTGGATGACTGGGTCCTGCTCCAGGCGAAAGCGGCACGGCGCACCTTCAAGCTGGGCGACGAGATCATCCACCAGGGTGCTTGGGGCGACAGACTCTACATTATCCGCCGGGGTGAAGCTTCCGTGGAACTGGCCGGGACTGGTTCCAGGGCGATTGTGGCCAGGCTTGGGCCAGAGGACGTCTGCGGCGATATGGCCTTCCTGGAACAGGGTAAGTCCACGGCCGCCGTGATTGCCGCGGATGAAGAAGTCGAAGTCGACGAAATAAACACGCAAGACTTGCGTGGAGTGCTGGAGGCTTTCCCCAGACTGGCCTCCCGCTTTTACCGGTCGCTGGCACTGGTTCTGGTGCGGCGGCTGATGGTGACCTCCAGCGAATTGGCCCGGGAAATGGCGCTTCGCGACCGTCGCTGACCAGCACATTCCCTTGGGTTACCTACGGGGAAAAATGGCGATTGACGAACCCTGGTCGTCTGTGTAGCATTGTAGAGACAAGCTTGCCTTTCGGGGCAGGCCTGAATTTCATGCAGAGTGGCTGAGGGACGAGCCCTGTGACGCCACGGCAACCGGATCTGGATCATATATCCAGACCGCCAGGTGCCAACTCCCGCCCGGAAACGGGGAACATGAGATTCGGATGCGAGCTTTCATTTCTATTTGCATTCCGATACCTCTTTTCCCTATTTCCTGGAAAAAGAGGCCTTTCTATTTTAGGGGCGCTTTTTCCCGGCTCGTCCCCAGCTATTCGCTGCTGTACGAATAAGAAAGCGAGTAGCCCCATGTCGAAATACGACGGTCAACCTCATTACGAACTGCGCTGTCGGGAATGCGGCCGAAGCTGTGGAAACCAGCCCCGCTCGATCTGCCACGAGTGTTTCTCTCCTCTGGAAATCACCTACGACTACGACACGATCCGGGCTTCGATTGCCCAGGGAACTTTCAGCCGCGAGCGCATCGCGCAACGGCCGCCAAACATGTGGCGCTATGCCGAACTGCTGCCGCTGCCCGCAGGTTTTGAACCCCGGCTGCCGGTTGGGTTCACGCCGCTGATCCAGGCTCCGCGTCTCGCCGAGCAACTGGCCAGCAACAAGAACGACGCCAAGCTCGCGGCGCAGAACCTCTATCTGAAGAATGACGCCGTGTGTCTGCCGACGCTGAGCTTCAAAGATCGCGTTGTGGCTGTGGCGCTCGCCAATGCGAAGGCGTTCGGCTTCGACACGGTTGCCTGCTCTTCTACCGGAAACCTGGCCAACGCCGTGGCGGCGCATGCGGCACGCCTGGGTCTGAAAGCCTGGATCTTTATCCCGTCCGACCTCGAGCCCGCAAAGATTCTAGGCACGCAGGTATTCGGCGCAAACGTAGTGCGCATCGCGGGCAACTACGATCAGGTGAATCGCCTGTGCTCGCAGATCGCCGAGGAGCGGCGCTGGGGCTTCGTCAACGTGAACCTGCGTCCTTACTACGCCGAGGGATCGAAGACGGTGGGCTTCGAAATCGCCGAGCAACTGGGCTGGCGCCTGCCGGATAACGTGGTCGTTCCCATGGCCGGCGGGTCGTTGATTACCAAGATCAAAAAGGCGTTCGACGAACTCATCAAGCTCGACCTGGTCGAGGAGAAGCCAGTGAAGTTCTTCGGAGCGCAGGCGACCGGATGCTCCCCGATCTCAACCGCGGTAAAAACCGGCAGCGCGGAGATCGATCCGCAGAAGCCGGCGACCATCGCGCGTTCGCTCGCCATCGGCAATCCCGCCGATGGACATTATGCGATCAAAACTATCAAGCACAGCGGCGGATGGAGCGAAGACGTGAGCGATCCGGAAGTGATCGATTCGATCCGCCTGCTGGCGGAAACCGAGGGCGTTTTCACCGAAACTGCCGGCGGCGTGACTGTGGGCACGGCGGGCAAGCTCTATCGCCAGGACCGCATCCTGCCTGAAGAAACGACCGTGCTGTGCATCACCGGAAACGGCCTGAAGACAACCGATGTGCTGGCTGGAGTCTATGAGACGGAACGGGCCATCGCACCTAAGCTCGCCGAATTCGAGAAATATCTGCACGAAACGCTGGACACAGTCGAGGTCGCTAAGGAAGCAGCCGCAACCGTAGGGGTGTAAGAAGCGAGAACAATTGAGATGGCGATCACCGTGCAAATTCCAACCGCACTGCGGCGGCACACGTCGGGCGTAAGCTCGATCGCGTGCGCGGCCACGAACCTGGGAGATCTCTTCTCTATCCTCGATGAGAGATTTCCAGAATTGAAGCCGCATCTGCGCGACGAAGCCGGACAGGTACGACGCTTCCTCAACATTTATGTGAATGAGGAAGACATACGCTTCCTCGGCGGGCCTGGGTATGCGTTTCAGGATGGTGATGAGGTATTGCTCGTGCCGTCGATTGCCGGCGGAACTGGCTGAAAGCCCGACTTCGCGCCAACTGTTTTCGTCTACGGCTGGCGCCTAATAATGCTGATAGTTTGTTGCAGCTCGCCAGAGCCCTCTCGGCGAATCTGCTGCGCGGTGCCTTTTTCCATCTGAACCTGCTGCGACGGAGACGGCTGCGCCGAAAAATCCACGCCGTCATTCACTTGCGCGCAGTCCATGCGCAGCGTGCCGTTGTCGTTGAACACCAATCCATAAAAACGCAGCGTGCTGCCTGCGGCGAGTGGCTGCGTGTTGAGCAGTTGCGCGCTGTTATCGATGTACACTTCGACTTGGCTCGGATTGCTCTCAACTGTGGTCTGTCCCGGTTGCGCTGCGAGCATTGGGAACAAGTCGTAAGAGGCCAGGGACACCGTGTAGTCGGTAAAACTGCCGGCGATCGCGGACCCGACGACGGTTGCGTCGATGGTTTGCGGCATCAGCGTCATTGTGGTCGCCACAGGGGTGGGCACACTCCAGGAGTATGTGGCAGCTGTGAAAGAGACGTTCTGGCCAGGAACCATGCTGGACGCGTTGAAGCTCGGTACAAAGGGCAAGTTCCCCAGGTTCGCCAGCTGTCCCGAAATCTGAAAAATTGCAGTGCCGAAGTTGGGCAGAATGGAACCGCCCTGGTAACAGCAAGCAAAATCCTTTCCCTGCTGCTGACGAGGCAGCATGATGACACTCGATACCGAAGGCGTTACCTGTATCAACGGACCGCTGAATGTGTCTGCGGCCGATGGATCTTCGACCGCAATACGCGTCGCCATCAGAGAGCCATCCGATTGGATCGCCCCATCCATATCCACGAACGTGCCGGCCGCTATTGCGGAAAAGTTGGCAACGCCCTGATAAACAGTGTTGTTGCCGGAGCTAACGGAAACTGACCTCACCCCCTCGGCATCGGGTAGCGACAGTGTGAAGCTGTTGCCTCCTGTCGCCACTGCCGTGACCTCTCCATCGAGGCCCGTTACCTTGCCGTTTGCTGCATTCGTTGGCGAAGAAGACAAGGTAAGCGGAGTGAGACTGAAGGTCGGCGTCAACGAAGAGGTCGAGAAGCCGTCGGGGGTGAAGCAGGCAGAGTAAGCCGCCGACTGTGCAACCAGCAGGTCAAGCGAAAGGCCCATGCTCGCGCCCGTGACCGTGATTGGTGATGGCAGGTTTACCGTAACTGAGGATGCAGGCACACCCAGGAAGTTGTATGTGCTGGTGTCCAGTACCTGTTCTCCATCGTCAGGACCAAGCTCTATGCATACGAATTGGCCCCCGTTCAGGGTTACGCTGGCAGCGGTGTAGACATCCTGAGGAATGCTAGCGGTAGCGAATGGTTGGACCCTGCCATTCATCTCGACGAACTCAGCCCCGGGCCCGGTTCCGGGCGCCGACGTAGGCAGTAAGGTGGCCGTCTTGCCCGACTGGCTGGTCAGGGTGACGCCCAAGAAGCCGATATCGAACTCGGACAACTGATCGTTGCCCGTGCTTGTAAGGAGCAGTGTCACCTGCGTATTTCCAGCCACTGGCCGAGCGTTGCTTCCAGTGGAGCCGCAACTCGTGCTGAAGATAGCACCCGCGACGATCAACGCTAAGGGAATGGATACGGAGACATGACGAAGAGACGAAGAGGCCAAGCGCATAAAACCCTCCGGCTGGCACTCGAGGGCAGAGGCCCCTTCCCAGTTGCCCCTGCTGCTTGGGCCAGATTTTTGCGCAACATCAGCATGAGGATCATAGCACCGAAATTATTAGCAGATTCATAGATTTGTAGTCTTCTGGCAAAAGTTCGTTGCGAAAAGCCTATTTGCGTCACGACGGCTTCGTGTATAATCTAACTAACTGGTTAATTAGTCATAGTTCAACTCTTTCACCATCGTCACCATCCCCGCATGGGTTCGCGCGGCCAGCCGGAGGAGAGCCGCGCCGCCATTCTGCAGGCTGCCGCGCAGGAGTTCGCCGAGCTTGGCATCGCCGGAGCCCGCACCGACGCCATTGCCCGCGAGGCACGAGTCAACAAGGCCCTGCTCTATTACTACTTCAAGGACAAGGAAACGCTCTACGGCGCGGTGCTAGACGATGCGTTTTCGGGGATGAGGACAAAGGTGTTCCAGGTACTCGACAGCGACTTGCCGCCGCGCGAGAAGATCATGGCCTACGTGGGCGCGTATTTCGATTTCATCGCTTCGAATCATATTTATCCCAAGCTGATGCAGCGCGAGATGATGCGGGCGAAAGAAGGCCATTCCGAACATATCGACCGGCTGGTCAAGACTTACTTCCAGCCGATTTACCGGCGGGTCGGCGAGTTGCTGCAAAAGGGAATCGCAGAGGGCGAATTCCGGCGGGTCGATCCGGCGCACTTTGTTCCTTCCATGGTGGCAATGATCGTTTTCTATTTCAGCAGCGCCCCCGTGATGCAGCGCATCATGCATTTCAATCCGCTGGCGCCGCAGCGCATTGCCGAGCGCCGGGCGGCGGTTCTCGACTTTATTTCCGCGGCTCTGTTTCAACCCCGCCCCAGCGCCGACCCGGCAATTTACAAACCGGCAGTTCGCAAATCAGGAGTACGCAAATGAGTGCTCGCAACAAGTTCTTTGTCCTTCTCGGCATCATCTTCGTGATCGCCGCGATTTACTACGGTTTCTCCGTGGACCACTCCAATGACCTGGTGCTGATCGGCACGGTCGATGCGAACCAGGTGATCGTAAGCGCGCAGGTCGAAGGCCGCATCCAGAAGCTGCTGGTGGATGAAGGCACGCCGGTAAAGGCTGGCGACTTGATCGCCGTGCTCGATCCCTCCGAGTTGCAGACCCAGGAAGCCGCGGCTGCGGCGAACATTTCCAGCCTGCAGAATAAAGTTTCCCAGATGCAGCACACCGAGCAATCCACCTCAGGATCGACATCGAGCGATGTGGCCAACGCGCAGGCCAAGCTTTCTTCCGCCAAGGCGCAGCTCTTGCAGGCGAAGGCAACTCTCGACCGCACCGCGAGCGATAGCCGCCGCACCATCGAGTTGGCAAAAGTTGGCGTCGCCTCAGATCAGGACCGGGTGCAGGCCGAGACCAATTTGCAGGCGGCACAAGCGACCGTGCAGGCTCAGCAAGAGTTAGTGAAGGCGGCGGATGCAGATTTGAACTCGGCCATTGCGCGCACCCAGCAGGCCAATGCCGCGAAAAGCACAGTGCAATCGACCGAGGCTGATCTCAAGAGTGCCATCGCGCAGAAAAATCAGGCGGCAGTCCGCCTGGGCTACACCAATGTTTATGCGCCCGTCACCGGCACAGTTTCCGTGCGCGCGGCGCGCCAGGGAGAAGTAGTCAACATCGGCGCGCCCATCGTGACCATCGTCGATCTCACTGACACCTGGGCGCGAGTCGCGATTCCCGAGACCTATGCGGACCGCATCGGCTACGGCGACATACTCCGCATCCGGCTCCCCGGTGGGATGATCACCACCGGCAAAGTGTTTTTCAAGGGTGTGGAAGGCGACTTCGCTACCCAGCGCGATGTGAGTCGCCGCAAGCGAGATATCAGAACCATCGTTTTGAAAGTTCGTTTAGATAACCCCAAAGGCGCGTTCGTCCCGGGGATGACGGCGGAAGTGCTGGTCTCGCCAGCGCAACTGAAGGGCGAGAGCAATCCGCAGAGCGCAGCGGCAGCGGGGCAGCAATAATGCCGGAAGTCTTCGCGATCTCAGTCGAACACATCGTCAAGAAGTACGGCGACTTCACCGCCGTCGATGATGTCTCATTCAACGTGAAAGACGGCGAAATCTTCGGCCTGCTCGGCCCCAATGGAGCCGGAAAGTCGACGCTGATCCGCATGATGACCACGCTGATTCCGATTACCAGCGGCCGGGCAATCATCGGAGGCCATGACGTGGCCAAGGATCCCGACGCAGCTCGGAGAATGATCGGCGTCATTCCGCAAGCGCTCACCAGCGATCTCGATCTTACGGTGGAAGAGAATCTGAATATCTACGCCAAGCTTTACGATGTGCCGTCGAAAGAACGAAAGCGTTCGATCGACGAACTGCTGGGACTGGTGGATCTCACCAAGTGGCGCGATGCGCAGACCAAGACGCTCTCCGGCGGCATGCGGCGGCGGCTCGAGATTGCGCGCGGGCTAGTGCATCACCCGAAAATCTTTTTCCTCGATGAACCCACCACCGGACTCGATCCCGTATCGCGCGTCGCGGTGTGGGAAATGCTGGGCAACATCAAGAGCCAGCGGCAGCTCACGATCCTGATTACCACGCATTATATGGACGAGGCCGACCGGCTCTGCGATCGCATCGCCATCGTAGATCATGGCAAGCTCGTAGCCCTCGACACTCCGATGGCGCTGAAAGCGAGCGTGCCGGGCTCAAACGTGATTGAAGCGCAGTTCGAGAATTTTCCCGACGATTGGGAACGACGCCTCCACACCCTCGACGATGTCACTTCTGTGCAGCACGAAGGCGCGGGCATGTATCGAATCCTGACTGGCAACGGCTCTCGCACCACCACCGAACTGGTTGAAATGTCCGTCGGAGCCGGGGTTGCAGTGAAGTCGCTCTCAGTGCAGAACACAACGCTCGATGATGTCTTCGTGCATTACACGGGCAGGCAGTTGCGCGACGAACTGCAGAAGGCTTACGCCTTCACCATGCCGCAGCGGCCGGGGTTACAACCATGAACAGAATGATGGCCATTGTCGAGCGCGAAATGCGCAAGTTCTTCCGTTCGCCGGCGCTGATGCTGGCGTCCATGATTTTCCCTCTGGTGCAACTCATCATTCTGGGCAACGCGTTTGGCGGCAAGATTCGCGACGCCCGAATCGCCATCGTCGATCAGGACGGGGGGCCACAGGCCCTGAGGGTCCGCGAGGCGTTCGACTCCGTGCGCGCCAACATTCGCACCTTCGTGCCAGTGAATTACGACAACGAGAAGAAAGCTGTGGAAGATGTGCGCAACGGCAAGCTCGAAGGCGCGTTGATTATTCCTCCGCAATTTTCGCGGCGAGTATACGAGCAAAATCGCCCGCGCATCGGGGTGGTTGTGGATAATAGCGACAACTTCATGAGTTCGGCGATCGAATCGGAGTTGACGGACCTCACCAACTCGCTGAGCCAGCCCACGGTCTCGCCCCGCATCCTGCAGCAGACCGCGCTCGATACCGTCGAAATGTATCCCTATATCGAATACATGAAGTACCTGCTGCCGGGCTCGCTGGTGCTGGCCATGTTTGTGTCGGTGATGATCGGCGGCGGAATGCTGTACATCGACGACAAGGCGCGCGGCGTACACGAAGGCTACCTGGTCACGCCCATCACCAAGCTCGAACTGGTGTTAGGACTCAATCTGGCAGGCGCAATCAAGGCGGTGATGACGGGCGTGATCATTACAGTGATCGGTTCGCTGATTGCCGGAGTGCGCACCATCTTCAATCCCGCCACCGTAATCGGCTTGCTGGTCATGATCGTTCTGACTGCTGTGGCTTTCAACACCATGATGTTTCTGCTGATGGTGAGGATTGAAGATCCGCTGGTGCCCCGGGCCATCTTCGGAATTCTCAACACGCTGCTGTTCTTTCCCAGCGGTTCGGTCTATCCCGTCCAGGCGTTTCCGCCGTGGCTGCGGGTGATTGCCAGGGTCGACCCGTTCACCTACGCCGTCGACGGCTTCAAGTGTTTGCTGCTGAAGGAAACGCCCTTGTGGGCGGTGTGGGGCGACATGCTATACCTGACGATCTTTGCCGTCGTTACGCTGGGCGTCGCCATTCCGCTGTTCAAGCGCACGCTGTAGGCATTTACCGCCGAGCACGCCGAGGCCGCCGAGAAATTCAAAGGATTGAGTCGTTTTGCTTTGAGTTTCTCGGCGCTCTCGGCGTGCTCGGCGGTAAATCAGTTTCCGGGAACTTTTCACTTACCCGCCGTGTCCGTTATCCTAGAGAGTGATGACCCTATTGGACGCCAAAGAATACGATCCGGAAAAAGAGCGGCGGAAAAGAGTGCGGCTGGTTTCGGCCATCGCTCTTATTCTGGTCCTCGCAATTATTGGTTGGTGGAACCGCTTCTGGCCGGAAAAGCACATCGCCGATAAATTCTTTTCTTCCTTGCAGAAGCAGGACTTCGAGACTGCTTACGGCCTCTATTTTGCAGATCGCGATTGGAAACAGCATCCGCAGAATCATGCCCCGTATCCGTTCAACGAATTCAAACAGGACTGGGGCCCCGGCGGCGAGTGGGGCGTCGTCAAGAGTTATCAGATCAATGGAGAGAGTAACTGCCCGGGCGGCGGAAGCGGCGTGGTCATCGACGTGATCGTGAACGATCGCGCGCAACACGCTCAGGTGTACGTGGATAAAACCGATAAGACGATCAGCACCCCGCCCTGCGACCTGGAATTCCGCTAGGGCTTAACCGGCGAACTGCTCCAGAGTTTTGGTAAGGGAAGCCTCGTCGCCAACATTCAGACAGTTTTTCGACCGGTCGATCTGCCGCATCAGCCCGCACAGAACTTTCCCCGGCCCGATTTCCACAAAAGTCTGCACGCCCTCGGCAATCAGCAGGCGCATGCATTGCTCCCACTTTACCGAGCCCGTTACCTGATTCACCAACGTTGTGCGCGCCCGCAGTTCATCGTTGACCAGAGACGCTTCCACATTGCAGGCCACGGGATACACCGGCCTCTGCATCTTCAGATTGTCCAAGTCCACTTCCAGGCGGTCCTGTGCCGGCTTCATGAGCGAACAGTGGAAAGGTGCACTCACCGCCAGCAACTTCGCGCGCTTCGCGCCCCGCTCGTCGGCCAGCTTTGCTCCGCGCTCAACCGCCGCGGTGTTGCCGGAGATGACAATCTGCTCCGCCGAATTAATATTGGCAGGAGAACAGACCTCGCCTTGCGCCGCGTCCCGGCAAACCGCGGCAACCTTCTCCAATTCCATCCCCAGAATCGCTGCCATGGCTCCAACTCCCACCGGGACGGCCTCCTGCATATACTTGCCGCGATTGCGCACGGTGCGCACAGCATCGGCAAAACTCATCGTGCCCGACGCCACATGCGCGGAATACTCGCCCAGGCTGTGTCCTGCCACGAAGCTCGGCCTGGGAATGCGGTCCTCAAGAACCCGCAACGCGGCAATCGACGCGGTGAGAATCGCTGGCTGCGTAATCTCGGTCAGCCGCAGCTGCTCTTCCGGGCCTTCAAAACATAGTTGCGATAATTTGTAGCCGAGCGCCTCATCCGCTTCTTCGAATGTCTGCCGCGCAATGGGATGTTTGTCAGCCAGATCCTTGCCCATGCCCACAACCTGCGAGCCCTGGCCAGGGAAAATGAATGCGATCTTCTGTCCGACGGTCTTGGTGGTAGCAGTGCTGGGTTCGTCTCTTGATTCGGTCATGATCTTGCGAGAACTCAGTGAGCGGGCGCGACTTCCACTTCCGCCGGTGCGGGACGAAGCTCAGCCAGTCCCCGCTCAATCGACTCATTGATGCGCCGTTCGGCGAACTCCGCGGCTACCCGCACCGCGTTCTTGATCGCGTTCGCGTTCGACGACCCATGCGTAATGATACACACGCCCTTCAGCCCTAAAAGCGGCGCTCCGCCGTATTCCGTGTGGTCGATGCGCTTTTTGAAATCGGTAAACGCACTGCGGGAAAGCATAGCGCCCACTTGGCTGGTAATCGTCGCCTTCAGCGATTCTTTCAGAACCGTGCGCACCAGGTTCGCCACGCCTTCAGAAATCTTGAGCGCCACGTTGCCCACGAATCCATCGGCAACAATCACATCCACGTGCCCGTTGAACAGGTCGCGGCCTTCTACATTGCCCACAAAGTTCAACGGCAGCCGCTTCAATAGCTGGAACGACTCGCGCGTCAACTGGTTGCCCTTGGTTTCTTCTTCGCCAATCGAGAGCAAGCCCACGCGGGGCCGTTTCCCAGCCGAAAAATTGGAGCGGGGCATGGTGTTGCCGAACATCGAGCGAAAATAAATTTCGCCCATCACCGCAAACTGTTCCAGATTATGCGGCTTGCAATCCACGTTCGCACCCACGTCCAGCAAAATCGCCGCGGTCCCTGGAGCCGTCGGAAAAACCGCTGCGAGCGCCGGCCGATCCACGCCGTGCAGCGCGCCCAGCACCATCTTCGCGGTAGCCATCGCAGCCCCGGTATTGCCGGCCGTGACAAAGCCCGCTGCCCGTCCCTCGCGCACCAAGCGCAGCCCCACGCGCATGGAGGAATCGCGCTTGGCGCGCACCGCCTGCACCGCCTTATCTTCCATGGTGATGACTTGGCTGGCGTGAACGACCTCAAGCGGAAGCGGAGACGCCGCCGGGTGACGGTCCAGTTCCGCTTTGATCGCGGCCTCTGGACCGACCAGCAGCACGCGCACGCCGTAATTACGCGCGGCATAGATTGCGCCTTCGACCTCAGGCTTGGGTGCCCGGTCCGAACCCATCGCATCCAGCGCGATCACGCTAGGCATGTTGGCAGAAGACTAGCTGGCTTCTTCGACGTCCAGAACTTCGCGGCCTTTGTAGTAGCCGCACTTGGCGCAGGCGCGATGCGGCATCTTCTTTTCGTGGCAGTTCGGACACTCGGAGAGCGAATGGCTCTTCAGCGCATCGTGCGCCCGCCGGGTCGAGGTGCGCTTCTGAGAATGTCTTCGTTTCGGATTAGGCATGTTTAGAAATTCCTCTCGCCGAGGCCCTCGGCCTCGCATAAATCTATTTCTGAATATTTCAGATCTTAGTGTGCCAGCTTGCCGCGGATTTCCTTCAGAGCCGCCCACCGCGGTTCTTCCTGCGCCACCGCGCAGGCACATTGCCCCTCGTTCAGATTCTGGCCGCAGTGCGGGCACAGCCCTTTGCAATCTTCCCGGCACGTCACCTTCAACGGGACGGCCAACAGCACCTGCTCGCGTATCACGTCGTCAAGCAGAAGCCCTTCGCCCTCATAATAGCTGATCTCGGCCTCAGCGTCGGTCACCGACATCTCGTCGCGCCCCGCGTCCGCTCCCTGCGGCCGATATAAAAGATCGAAGTCGCGCTTCACGTCTTGAGTAATCGGTTCGAGACAGCGAGCACAGTTCAATCCCAGGCTGGTCGCAAGCCGGCCCTTAATGCGTATGTCCTGGATTATCTTATGCTTGCCGTGATGTTCCTCGACCAAGTCCGCCCGCCCGCTGCTCTCAATCGGCGTGAGTTGACGGTACTCTGCTCCCAGGTCGATCACCCCCGGCGCGAACTTCTCCGCAAACTCTATCGGATGAAGTTCCAGATCTCTGATCTCGAAGAACATCGGAAACCTCCGCGCACCGTCCCGTTGCCGCCCCAGGCCCGCGGAAGCACGCCAAGAAGGCGCAAGTACCGCAAGGAGCAAGAGTTAAGGATAAAGGGGTGAGAAAGCAGTGTCAAGGCGCGATAAACTACTCGGCGGAGGTGATTTCCTTAGTGGAGCGCACCATACTTTCAGCGGAAGAATTGCAACGCCGCCGCGAATTCAGCGAACGCATGGCAGAACGCCGCGCCCGTCAGCCCGAGTGTCCCGGCCCCTTTCCAACCGTTGAAGAGATGATCCGCGAGGACAGGGATCGTTGACGGAAAACAGAAATCAGTGGCTCCAAAACCACGCCGAGCTGGCCGCACTATTCGTCACGCTGCTCGCCTTCCTGACCCGCCTCTGGACCGCCCACGGAATCTTCCTCAACCCCGACGAAGCGCTGCACTTCCGTCTGGCCAATCAGCCGACGCTGGCTCTGGCATACCAGATCAGTCTCACCGCAGGTCATCCTCCGCTCCTAACCGTGTTGCTCTACTATTGGCGCGCGCTCGGCGCCTCAGAACTCTGGCTGCGCCTGCCCTCGGTGCTTGCGGGCGCGGTTTTTTGCTGGATGTTTTACAAATGGCTGACTAAAGCCGCAGGTAACCTGACCGGTTTCATCGGACTTCTTTTCGTCGCGTTCCTTCCGCCGATCGTCCTGCTTGCGGCGGAGGTACGCCAGTACTCCTTGCTGCTGGCATTCCTGGCCGGCGCTATCTACTTTCTAGACGAAGCTTTCGCGAAAAACTCTCCCCGGCGGATGGTGGCCTTTTCGATCTGCCTGTATTTCGCCATGCTATCTCACTACTCGGCGTTCCTTTTCGCCGCCGCACTGGGCATTTACGCCTTGCTCAGAATCGTGATGGAACGCCCGCCCACCAGCATGGCCGCGGTCTGGGCGCTCGGACAGCTCGGCGGCGTAGCTCTCGCCGCGTTCTTCTATAAGACCCACATTTCGAAGCTGGGCGTAGGCGATTCAAGACCGGTGCTGCAGGGCTGGATGAGCGATTATTATCTTCAACGGTCTTACTTCGATCCGGCGCACGATAATCCCCTCGCGTTCCTGGTGGGCCATACTTTCGGAGTCTTTCAATACTTCTTCGGGCAGCTTGCCGTGGGCGTTGCAATGGGACTCTTGTTCGTGGTGGGAGTCGCGCTGCTTCTGCGCGGAAAAGGCCCCTCGGACGATCCAACTTCTTCGCGCCGGTTAGGAATCTTCCTGCTCTTGCCCTTTGCCGTCGCCAGCGCCCTGAGCCTGGCTCATATCTATCCCTACGGCGGCACGCGGCACGTAGCGTTCCTGATCATCCCGGGAGTGGCGGGCGTCAGCGCGGCCATAGCGCGCCTCGCGTCAGGCCGATGGAATCGCCGACTGGCCGTCGCAGCCCTCGTCATTGTGGCATGTGTCGCCTTTGCCAAACCGCGGCAGCCTCGAATGGAACGTTCCGATCAGAGCCGGAAGCACATGGCCGCCGCGATGGAGTTCGTACAGCAGAAGATGGATCCCTCCGATACTATCTTCACCGATTACCAGAGCGATCTCATTCTCGGTCACTATCTGTGCCAGCAGCGCCCCATTTCCCTTGACGCTGGCCCCGCCACCTTCGAACAATTTTCCTGCGCCGGCCACCGCATCGTTTCCGCCAACTTCAAAAGCGAATGGATGTTCTGGGCGAACAACTTCCCCCAGAATTGGCAGCGGCTCGTGCAGGCCTACAATCTCAAACCAGGCGACACAGTCTGGATTTTTCAAACCGGATGGGGAGTGGATCTTCCCGAAGATCTGCGCAGGAACTTCGCGGAATTTCACGATCTGCCTTTCGAATCGGTCGGCAGGAACATCAAGATTTTCAAAATGACGGTAGGTCAGCCCATGCCCGCGGCCGCGCCGTGAGCGCGTGAATCCCCATTATTTACCCGCCGGCATAATCAGCCCCAGCGCACTCAACCGCACGTGATCGAACCCTCTCAACTCAAAATCGGCAGCGCCCGAATCCTCTTCTGGGTAGCCGCATAAATCGCGTTGCACAAAGCCGGAGCCAGTGGCGGCACCGACGGTTCTCCAATCCCCGTCGGCGCTTCCGTACTTGGCACCGCATAAACCTCCACGACTGGCGTCTCATTCATCCGCAGCGGTGCATAGTCGTCAAAATTTCCCTGCACCACGCGCCCTTTCTCAATCGTGATCTTGGCTCGCAACGCATTACTCAACCCATAAACCACTCCGCCCGGAATCTGCTGCTCCACAATGCCTGGGTTCACTACCTGCCCGCAATCCACCGCCGCGACCACGCGATGCACTCGCGGCGCGTCGTTCTCCATGCTGATCTCCACCACCTCGGCCATGTAAGAAGAAAAACATCCGAAGCAAGCGATGCCGCGATAACGCCCGGCGGGCAAGGGCTTGCCCCATCCCGCCTTCTCTGCCGCCAGTTGCAGCACGCCGCGCATCCGCGCCGTGTGCCAAGTCGACGTGAAATACGGTATGTCCAGATCCTTTGCCAGCATGTGCAGCCTGTACTCCAGCGGATCTTTCCCCGCCACCGCCGCCAGCTCATCAATAAAACTCTCGCTCGCAAAACCTGCCTGCAAAGCGTAGACCGACCGCATCCAGCCCAGCGGCACAGCCGTCTCCGCCAGCACATACTCCAGCGAAACATTAGGCAGGCCGTAAACAAACGCAGCCTCATCCGGCAGATCAGGATCGATTCCGTTAGGCCCCGCCTGTCCCTTCTGCCCGCTGATCGAGGGTGCGATGATCCGGTGCGTAAACGCCACCGGCCAACCCGCTCCATCCAGCACCGCGCTCAACTGATGCAGGCTCGCAGGACGGTACGTCGAAAATCGCATGTCATCCTCGCGAGTCCAAATTACTTTCACCGGAGCACTAATCGCCTTCGACACCAGCGCCGCTTCCACTGCGTAGTCGTGCTCCAGCCTCCGCCCAAAGCCTCCGCCCATCAGCGTGACATTCACCTTCACCTGGTCCGGATCGAGCCCTACCGCCTGCGCCACCGAATCGCGGCAATCCTGCGGCACCTGCGTCGGAGCCCACAACTCGCACGTCGCTCCCTGGTAATGTGCCGTGCAGTTCCCCGGCTCCATCGGCGCATGCGCCATGAACGGCAAGTGATATTCCGCAGAAATCCGCCGCCCCGCAGCTTTCGAGACATCGCCCACCGAATACAAACTCGCGCCCTTCTTCGCCGCTGCCTGCTTCAGCGACTCCATCACCGCGGCGGTATTCAAATCTTTATTCGGACCCTCATCCCAATTCACGTTCAGCAAGCGGCGTCCTTCCATCGCGCCCCAGACACTCTCAGCCACCACCGCCACGGCGGCATCGCCAACCTTGCCCACATAACTCACACCAGAAACCTTTTTCGATTCCGCATCGTCAAAGCTCACCACTTTCCCGCCGATAGTTGGACACCGCGACAGCACCGCGAACTTCATTCCCGGCATCCGGAAGTCGATGCCGAACACGGCCTCGCCTTTCACCTTCGCCGGCGTGTCCACGCGCGCCAGTCGCTGTCCGACAATCTTGTAGTCTTTACTCTGCTTCAGCGGCACGTCGGTCGGGATCGGCAGCGTGGCGGCCTTCTCCACCAGTTCCCCGTAGTTGAGCCGCCGCTTGGAGGCCGCATGCACAATGCTGCCGCCCTCCGCCGCGCACGCCGAACGCGGCACTGCCCACGTCAGCGCCGCCGCGGAAATCAGCATCTCCCGCGCGGCCGCCCCTGCCTTCCGCATCGGATCCCAAGTCGTCCGCACGCTCGCGCTGCCGCCCGTCGTCTGATCTCCGTAGAGCGTGCTAGCTCCCGCCTGCTCGATCTCAATCTGCTTCCAATCGGCTTCCAATTCCTCTGCCAGAATCATGGGCAGCGCCGTGCGCACCCCCTGCCCCATCTCCGAACGCGCGACCACAATGGTGATTTTGTTATCCGGCGTGATCCGCAGATAAGCATTCGGCGAAAAAACTTTTCCCCCGTGCCGCTCATGTGGCAGGTAGAACCCGACCACCAGCCCCGCTCCCGCGGCAACTCCAGCAGCAACAAATTCGCGCCGGCTGAGCGGGCTCATCGCGCACCTCCTGCAGCCACAGCACGCCGAATCGCCTTGCGAATCCGCTCATACGTTCCGCAGCGGCACAGGTTGCCGTTCATCGCCTGCGTGATCTGCTCCTCGCTCGGATTCGGTGTCTTCGCCAGCAGTGCCGCTGCCGTCATAATCTGCCCCGTCTGGCAGTAACCGCATTGCGGAACTTCCTCCGCAATCCACGCCTGCTGCAACACGTGCAGACCTTTCATGCCCAGCCCTTCAATCGTCGTGATGCTCTTCCCCGCAACCTGCGACACTGGCGTCGAGCACGACCGTATCGCTGCTCCCTCCACATGCACCGTGCATGCCCCGCATAACCCCGCGCCGCAACCGAATTTCGTCCCCGTAAGTTCCAGCGTGTCTCGTAACACCCAGAGCAACGGAGTCTCCGGCGAGACGCTCACCTTTTTCTCGCTACCGTTAACCTGCAGAGTGAAGTCAGCCATGTGTTTCCCAGGATTGAATTGCAATCAGGACAATCATCCTACTCAACCCGCATGAAAAGTGGAATGGCTTCGCCTGAACTGGGAGGACTAAAGCTCCGGCGGCTTTATGCCGATATGGACTACGGGTCGTCTCGACCTGCAATAAGACCCTGGGTCAGATACGACCTGATCGCTGGCACGTGGTCGGAGAGAGAGCCTACGTTGGAATCTCAGAAACAGCTCGAAGACCTGCCTTTTCGAGGCACGGTCGATGCGCGTCATCAGCCCCGGTTCAAAATCGAGGTCGAGATCAGCATCCACTCCCGCACCTGCGGAATTCTGACCGGCCATAGCGTGGACCTCAGCGAGAGCGGAATCTCAGCCATGCTGAGAATCGAAGTCCCCTTGCACGAGATCGTGGAGTTGCACTTCACACTCCCGTTCGGCCCGGTCACAATTTATGCGATCGTTCAACAGAGAAATGCTTTTCGTTACGGATTCCAGTTCGTTGAGTCGAACTATGTGAAGGAAGTCATCCGGCCAACCTGCCGCCAACTAGCCGTTGAACAGTCCATAACTGGCCAGCTTTAAGCCATCCATCAAGGTGTAGCGAGGGCTACTTCAACTGCGGTTGCGCCAATTTCTGGGCGGCGAGCTGTCCCGGAGCCGTCGTGGGATTTTCTTTCTTGATCTGTTCGTAAAGGCGCTTGGCGTCGAGCGGTTGGTTGCTCGTCTCGTAAAGCTCTGCCAGTTCCAGCTGCGCCGTCGATTTGCTCACCGAAGCCGTAGGATGGTCGATCAGATCCTGGTAGAGCGCGACGGCGTCCTTGGTGCGGTTCGTATCGCCATAAAGACCGGCCAGCGCCAGCTTGGCCACGGAAGCCAGCTCCTTGTTGCCCGTCGAAGCTACCGTCTTGAAGCTGTTCTCAGCGCCGGCGTTGTCGCCCGCGCTCAGCGCCGTCACACCCACAAAGTAGCGCGCCATATCCGCGGTGCGGGTGTGCGGATACTTGTCCACGATTGCCTGGAACTGTTTCCTGGCAGCATCCGCGCGTTCTCTTGCCGAGGCAAAGGTTGGAAAGTCCGGCTGCACAGGCGCCCCTGCTGGCCGAAGCTGCGTGCCCAGAGTCCGGACCGCTTCGGCCAGGTCGAAGCTAGCCTTTTGGTCCTGCGTGTTCAGGTAATACCACCCACCCGCCACGGCCGCGATGATCACCACCACGGCGAGCACGGCAACCGCCAGCGTGTTTCGGTGTTCCACGCTCCAGTGCGCGGTCTTCTCGGCAGCTCCGATGGTGACTCGGCTGAATGCATCGGTCTTAAGTTGATGGCGGGTTTCTGCGCGCACGACTACCTTCCAGTCTCAGTCTCGTGAGTCTATTTCCAGATTCTCGGTCGATGACTCTCTGTGTATGACTCTTCTATCTCGGTGGGACGAACTAACAGTTTATCAGCCGGAAAACCGCACCGTCAAAGGCGCTTCGGAACGCCACGCGGTGACGTGATGCGGTGACGTGGAAGAGCGGCGCTTCAGCGCCGCGTAAAGCGTCCTTAATCACGTTGGCTTTAGCCCCTGAGGGCCCTGCCGCTCCCACGTCTCTGCTTCCGCGAGATGTTGCTACCGCGGCGCTTCTTCCAGCAATCCCTGCTCCAGCTTCTCCTGGCACTCAATGCAGTGCCGCGTCCAGGGCACAGCCTCGAGGCGCTTGGCATTGATCTCCTTGCCGCAGTGGATGCACTCGCCAAAGCTGCCTTCCCGGATGCGCGCCAGCGCCTTCTCCACCATCTGCAGCAGTTGCCGCTCGTTGTTGCTCTGGCTGAAGAGAAATTCCTTGGTATAGGAACTGGCGGCCCGGTCGGCGATGTCCTGTGCCGTGTCCTCGTCCGCGGAGCGCCCATCGGCCTGGCTGCGCGAAACCGTGCGGCGCAAATCCTGCTGGCGCGTCTCCAGCCGTTTTTTAAATGCCTCTAACTTCTTCTTATCCATAAGTTCACTTCTTATAATCCTGCGACAGCTCCCCCGGAGCCGCGCATGGGGTTAGGGCCAAACGAAAATGATAAGCGCGCCAATTGAGATGCGTCAACCATGAGGGTGCATTGGCGGGGAGGGGCGAGGCTTCTTCCCTCTGACGACGTGCCACGAAGCGAACTTATTCAGTCGAGATGGATTTATACGCCACGTTTTTAGAATGGCTTAATGTTCCGACTGGAACATTCGCTCTAATGTTCCAACTGGAACACTTTGTGCGTGCAATCATGTATGTACTGCGGTATGTGTATACTTCGGCCTAAGCCATAAGAGCTGCGGGAGTTAAGGAAGGCCGGGCTGCTAGTTGCCGAATCTGCGTGGGTTTGACTCTCATTTCCTGCCTGGGGGACGCGAAGGTGTGGATGTCGCCCATTGGCATCCCAACCTCAGAAAACGCTACCCGCGAAAAATGGGAACGTCTCGTCCGTCCCGGATTCTCCGAGGCTAGAATTCGACGCGCAGGCCAAATTGGCCGGTGCGGTTTCCAGCATTCTCTGCCGTTTGGGGAGCACTGAGGACACCGAAAGTTGCCGGGACATCGATTTGCGTAGCAGGGGGAGCGAAATTCGTGTGATTGAGAACGTTGGTGAAGGTGGATTCGAAGCGGATTCTCAAGCGCTCAGTGGCGTAGAAGGTTTTGGCGAGTCCGAGACTGACCGCAGCTGTGCCGGGGCCCTGGAGGATGCCGACTCCGGCGTTGCCGAAGCGGCCAGCGCCTGCGGGAGTTGGCGAAAAAGCGGCCAGGTTAAAGTATTGCGCGCGTGACTGACCTTGATAGAAATTCGTCGAGACCTGATCGGGACGCAGATAGGCGCCACGATTGACGACGTTGGTATTGGACTGGTCATTGGTTTCCGGCTGACCATCGACCAGCGGGGGGCAGGCGCCGTTTGCCGAGGCTGGTACCTGGCAGCCTCCGGGGCTGATGCTGGGTGTAAGCCACGGGCCGGTTTCAAGCAGAGTTACGCTGGTCAGCTCCCAGCCGCCCAGCACTGCGTTCTTCCAGCCGCCGGTATTCATGAAAGTGCGGCCCTGACCGACGGGCAACTGATAGATGCCGGTGAAAAGAAAACGCTGGCGCCGTGTCCCCTCGACATTGCCGTAATCGCTGCCTACACGAAAGCGATCGGCGATGGGGACGCCATAGTTGACTTCACTTGCGAAAGCCGTGGGGTTATCGCCCTGATTGTCGGCGAGGTTTTTCGCCAGCGTGTAGTTGGCGTCGAAGTAGAGGCCGTGCGACATCCGGTGGCTTTCTCCGACTTGAAGGGCGTTGTAGTTGGCTTCGCCGGCATTGAAGGTGCTGTAGAGGGTAAACCAGTTTTGATAGGGCGCGCGCGGATCGACGTACGGACTTGCGGCCGTGATCTGATACGGCGTGGTGCTGGCGGGAATCTGGTTGAGATCCTCGGTGATGTTCAAGCGGTAGCTGTGCATGCCCACGTAGCTGACACGAAGGCTGTCGTTCGCGGCGAGCTGACGCTCCACGGTGAAGTTCCATTGATTGGCTTGCGGGTCGCGGTAATTGGGATCGACGCCCTGGTCGAGACCGCCGCCGCCGTATTGCACGCCAACAGTGGGTGGCGCGGTGTTGGGAAACTGGATCAGCGGAACGCCGCTGGTGGTGTTGCCGCTGTTGCAGACTCCGGAGGTCGAGAGACAGTTGCTATACGTGTGCAGCGCAGAGGTGGGGTTACCACTGTTGTTGAAGGACAGGGGCCCAAGATTGGTCATGGTAAAGATGCCGAAGCCGGCGCGAATGACCGTCTTTGTATCGTTGAAGGGACGATAGGCGATGGAGACGCGCGGCTGGAAATTGCGCGTATAGATGTTGCGCAGCGACTGCGGCAGGTGATCCTGGCTGGCGGTGATGTAGTTGCTGCAGGGCAGTGCGGCGTAGCCGAGGCTGCAGGCGTTGAAAGACTGCTGGAAGCCAAGATTTGAGGCCACGATATTCTCCTGCGCCAGATAGGCGGCGAGATTGTTGGGCACAACGATGGAGTTGTTTCGCTGATCGAAGTTCGCGAGGTTGCCGCCGTCTTCGGTGAAGCCGGGAAGGATCTCCCAGCGTAGACCGTAGCTAAGGGTGAGCCTGCTGTTGACTTGGTACTCATCCTGGCCGAACAGGCTGTACTCCCAGGCGGTTCCGGCTACGTCAGGGCTAGAAACTGCAAAGAAAAGGGTGGTGGGCAGCCCTTCCAGGAAATCGCCAAAAGCGTTGCCCGTGAATGTGGGCTGAAAAGTAAAATCCCCAAAATCATCGGAAGGCAGGAAGGTCTCGATATCGGCATAGCGCACTCTGCGCGCGTCGATACCGCTCTTGAAGGTGTGCTTGCCCCGCGTCCAGCTCACATTGTCAGTGAACTGGGTTGTCCGGGACTGGGTGACTCCGGTCTTGTCGCGGCCGATGGGAGTGAAGCCGGTGCCGGCACTGAAATTAAAAGTCGGAAAAGCGTGTGTGGCCGGGTGCTGGCTGATGTTCACCCCGCTCAGGTCGAGTTGCGAGAGCGCGGCTGCGCCTTCGATGGGGAAGCCAACGCTGGTGATGACGTTTGTGAAGCCGAAGCGGAACTCGTTTAGAAGACGCGGCGTGAGGACCCAGGTATGCGAGACCAGCAGGCTGCGATTGTGCACGCTGTCGGAGTCATCCGGCAGCAGGGGGTTGGCATAGTCTTCGCTGATGTTCTTGCGGCTAAAGCGTGCGTAAACCGATTGCTTGGAATTAATGGTCTGATCGAGGCGGAGATCGGCTCCATCAGTGCGCGAGGGAGTGGACTGGAAGTTTTCGTAGTTATAGTTCTCCTGGCCGGTGACGTTCGGTAGCGGATAGTAGCTCAACAGGGCCGTGGCGGTGGGGTTGATGTTGGTGATCGGAGTAGTGACGCCAAGGGCGCTTAAGTCACCATTGCGCTCCGCTTGCGTGGGGACGAGAAACTGCTCGGCGACCGCGGTGGAGCGGCGATTTCCCTCGTAATCGAGAAAGAAGAAGGTCCGGTTCTTGCCGTTGTAGAGATGCGGAATGCTCAGCGGACCACCGAGGGATCCACCAAAGGTGTTGAAGTGTTTTGGCGACTTGCCGCTGAAGCCGTAAGGGTCGGCATCGAGCGCATCATTTTGCAGATATTCAAACAGGCTGCCGTGGTACTGACTGGTGCCGCTTTTCGTGGTGAAAGTGACATCGCCTACCTGGGAAAACTCTGCGCTGTTGTTAAACGACGTGACTCTTACTGCGGAGATTCCCTCCTGCGATGGATAAGCGTCCTGGAGCGCGCCATTTTGCCGTACGTTCGCGGTCGAGATGCCATCGACAGAAAAGTTCACCATCGCCGAACTCGCCCCGCCCAGCGCGATGTTTCCGGAACTATCTTGTTGTACGTTCGGCGAAAGCGACAGCGCCGCCAGCGGACTGGTCGTGGTGGCGCGGTTGTTCAGCGGAAGCTGAGTGATCTGGAGGTTATCCTTCGAATCGCTGATCACCGCGTTCTCTGTATTAATCACGGCTACAGTGTCGGAAACCTCCACGACCTGCGATTGACTCTTGATAGCGAGAGTAACGTCGATCCTCAGCGTTTGCCGGGCAGTCAGTTCCGCGGAAGGAACCCGGAAGTCGGCAAAGCCGGCAGCCTGCGCGGAAAGAGAATATTTTCCAGGCTTGAGGTTCAAGAACTCAAAGGACCCATTCTGGTCCGATGTGGCGGAGCGAACGCTGTTGTCTTCCAAACGCCGTATCGTTACCAACGCGCCGGGCACGACAGCTTGCGTCGTGTCATGCACGACGCCGACGATGCCGCCGAATGTAGACTGCGCAGGCGCGGAAATGCTGATCCCGGTGAGACAGAGTACGAGCATGATTGTCGCGATGCTGGGAGGGACGACTGCTTTGGTCACTGCACGAACCTCCGCCGGGACGCCGCTCCGGATCGAATCTTCCGATTGCCGTTTCAGTTCACGTCCGGTGTGCAGAAGCTAGCAGACACGCCATAAGGAAGCTGTGGGCGGGGGATAAAGGAACCGTAAAGTCACGCCGCAAAGAAGCGTTCGGGCGCATCGGAAATTGTGATGGGCAGCGGCTCAGTTTGAATTTTTATTTCCCCATGAGGCCGTCATCCCGAAACGCAGCGTACCCCTGCCGGGTGAGGGATCTCCATAGAAACTTTCGTCTATCGCGGTAGCGGGTCTTTCATGTTGGTAAGGGCGTAGGCCATTACGGCCATGGCGGCGGCGTTTTCGCGGAGTTCGTTCGGGACTACTTTGTCCAAGGTGTCGGCGGCGGTGTGGTGGTAGTCGAAATAGGTACGGCCGTCTTGCATCAGGCCGAAGGCGGGGACTCCGGATTCGGACATGGCTTCGATGTCGGCGCCGGGAGGGTATGCGGTGGGCTCAAGAACGGTTGCGCCTATGCTTTGGAGGACGTTTTGAACCGGGCGCAGGGCGTCCTGGGCGGCCGGGGTGGAGTTTACGTCGAAGCCCAGGGGATGGGCTGCGCCGGAGTCGCTCTCGATGGCGGCTACGTAATGAGGGAAGTCGGCCGAGTATTCGGCGGTGTAGGCTTTGCTGCCTGAGCCTCCGGTTTCTTCGTCCATCCAGGCGATTACGCGGAGGGTGCGGGCGGGACGCAGGTGGAGGCGCTGGAGGAGTTCGGCGGACTCCATGGCGATTACTACGCCGGCCCCGTCGTCGATGGCTCCTGTGCCCAGGTCCCACGAATCGAGATGGCCGGAGACTACTACGATCTGTTCGGGGTGCTCGGAACCTTTCAGGTCGGCGATTACGTTGTAGCTGGTTTCGTCAGCTAGCTTCTGGGGCGTCAGAATAAGACGCATGCGGACTTTGCCTTGGGCGGAGAGATGGGCGATCAGGTCGGCGTCTTCGGGGGTTACGGCGGCGGCAGGGATTCCGGCGGGGGTGCTGAATCCGGTGTGGGGGAGACGGTAGTCGGCACCGGCTACGGAGCGGACCAGAGTGGCTAATGCGCCTAGGTCGGCGGCGGCTTTGGGTCCAGCGCCGCGGTAACGGACGGCTTCACCGTAGGCGGCGAAGGCTAATCCGGCGGCGGCTTTTTGCTTGTCGAAGAGCTCGTTGAAGAGGACGATCTTGCCAGCTACCTTGTCGCGACCCAGGGCCTGGAGTTCTTCGAAGGTGTCGACGGTGATTACGTCGGCGGTCAGGCCGTCGGCGGGAGTGGAGGTGCTTCCGCCCAGCGCCGTAAGAACAATCTTTTGTGTGGTGTTGGGAACCATGCCGGGATATTCGACGAGGGCGGCGGTTTCGGCTCCGCGAACCCAGTGCGGGACGGTGACGGGCTCGAGGCGGACTTCCAGGCCTAGCTTGTGGAGCTCGGCGGCTACGTAGTCGGCGGCGGCGCTGGCTTGGGGGGAGCCGGTGGGGCGGGGTCCAATGTTTTCGGTTAGGTGGGCGAGCTGGCGGTAGGCGTAGTCGTCATTGAGCGCGGCGGCTTTGATGGCGGATAGCTGCTGGAGCAGGAGGGGAGAGAAATTCTGCTTGTCGAGCTGCGTGGATTGCGGCGCGGCCATCATGGTGGCGGTGAGTGGCGGCGTTTGCGGCGGGTTTTGAGCGCTGACCGAAGCGGGTGAGATCAGCTGAAATGTAGACAAGATTGCGATAGAGACAGGCGCGACGAAGAAGCGGAGGGCCTTAATCATAGATTAGGCAGTGTATCCGAGTGAGCAGTCTGCGGGAAAGTGCTGTGTTAGCGTGAGCCATGGACAAGAAAGAGATCAACTCGACAAAGATGACGGTGAACTTCCTGGTCTGGATTGGCGGGGTGTTTATGCTGCTGCTGTTCGCGGTGCTGGCGCATTTTGTGTGGAGGGTTATCTAGCCTGGAGTGGATCCCTCGGCGGCTAAAAGCCGGCTGATTGTGTGAGTTTTTTTTGCGGCTGAGCTAAGAGCCGGGCCGTTTTCAGAGCTGGCGCAAAAAAGCGGCCCCATTGCTGGGGCCACGTTTCAAGAGGTCAGGTTTGGAAGGTTTGTCAGGAAAGGCGAAGCAAAGTGCCGTTCCGCCGAGCGAAGCGGCAAATCGGGAAATGGTGACTAGAGAAAGTGAAGGTCATTGCTTTTGGGTTTGCGGCCTCTTAGTACATAGGGAGGGAGCACTTGCTGAGCCAAAAGCCGGAGAACATGGGCGAGAGTCAAGCAGGTCCATAAGTAATTGACTGGAGGGGGCTTATAGAGCACTCCGACTGGACCGGCGATTCGGCAAAAAGGGGTTTCAAAGGCAGAGGAGTGCATAAGCCTGCACATTGATTGCATGAGGATTGATTGCCGTGGCTGAAGGCAAATCGAGCCGCCGACGGGTCGGCGGCTCGATAAGGATCCAAAGGCCTGATTAGCTGTTGCCGGCTACGGTGCGCAGCTTTCCGGGCAGGAAGTGATATGGGGGCCAGGGTCCGCTGATGGCGACTTCGCAGTTCTTTAACTGCTTGGCGGCGGTGGAGTAGCGGTTCTGGTATTTCTCGACGGACTTGGTGTCGATGAGATGGGCGATGTCGATGAGCATGCCTTGGGGAGCAACCTTTTTGCAGCTCACTTCTTCTTCCAGGGGGTTGAACAGCTTGTGGACCTGCACCGAGAGGGCGCGGGCCTTCGTCTGGCGCTCACGTTCACGGGATGCCTTGACCTTCAGCTTCGAAAGATAGTCGCCGCCGACGGTGTCGGGCAGGATGACATCGATCATGGCTTCGCGGAGCGAGCCGTCGGTGACAGTCAGCTTGATGTGCATTTCGGACTTGCCGCGGAGCCGGGCGACGCTTAGACCGAAGGCGCGCCGGTTAACCCGGACTGCCTGGCGGAGAGCGTCATCGCTTTCGAAGATGGTTCCGAAGCGGAACGGCAATACAGTGGAGTTGCGGAAGCAGCCGCTCACCACGCGGGCGTGGTCGATGGCGGCTTTTTGATCAAGTTGTCCTGCGTTAGGGTCGTACTCGCTCACAATCACAGCAAACTCACCGCTGGGATAGCTGAGGACGGGGGCAGCGTTCACGCCTTGAACGTTTTCAATTACAAATGGGCGACGGGAACGGGTGCCGTTGGGAAGGGTCTGGTGCTCGGTAAGGCAGTATGCGTACCACGCCATATTTAACTCTCCGAACCGGGGACGGAGGCTGACAGGCGGCCTCGTTATGTTTTTTGCACAGCCTGAACTGCGAGTCTGGAAGTTAGGAACGAGCGGTACAGGGTTTACGAACTGGGAAAGCTTACTATCTAGCTCCGTGGTTGATATTACTTCGGACTGGATGGGAAATGCAACTTTTTTGTGGCAAGAGGCATCGCCGTGACTTTTTCACCTGCAAGACGAGGAAATGGCTGCTGGACGGGCCCGCAAGACCTCGTTGTTTGCCGCCTTAGAGGCTCCAACCGCCTGAGACTGCCGGATCACGGCTGGACGCCCGCGAGGGCTGGAAGCCTGGCAGGCGCAGAGTTCTTGTAGACAATGCCGCCTTTCATCACAAATACGACGCGCCGGACGGCCGTAATATCGTGCAACGGGTCCCCATCGAGCGCAATGATATCCGCCTGCAGGCCGGGCGCAATGGAGCCAATCTGATTGGCCATGCTTAAAGCTTCTGCCCCCAGGGAGTTGGCGGAGACCATCGCCACCATGGGGTCCGCCCCGCTGTTGCGAACCCGGTGAATGAAATCCTCTGCGTTGCGGCCGTGCGCCCCGGCTACGGCGTCCGTGCCGTAAACAATTTTCAGTCCCGGGATGCTTTGCGCCTGCTTAATGAATTCCTGGTGGGCCGAGATGAGCCCTTTCATCGCCGCAAAGCCCTCTTCCGTGTAGTAGGGTGGGGCGAGATATTTGTCTTTGTACTTAAGATAGGTTTCAAGCAGCAGACCGGCTTGCGGATCAAGGTAGGTGCCGCGTTCAGCCATCAATTTCAGGTCGTCGTCCGAGGCTCCCAAGCCGTGTTCGATTTCCGTGCACCCGGCAAGAGTTGCGGCGCGGACCGCGTCTCTGAAAGCGTGGACGAGGGTGCGCAGGCCCTGTTTCCTGGCTTCATCGCAGGCTGCGTTCAATTGCTCCTGCGACATGGTCATCGTTCCGCGGGTCATGCCCCCAGATGCGTAGATTTTGATCAGGTCCGCTCCGGCTGCCTTTTGTTTCCGGACGAAGGCGCGGATTTCATCCGGTGTCCCGGTTTTCTCCCCTTGCCCTGAAAGAGCCTCGACGGCCGTGAGAATGCGAGGGCCTGGGAGCAGGCCTTTCGCGATGGCATCGCGCAAGGGAACGTCAGTGGGCGAGCCGACGCTTTGGATGGTGGTAAAGCCCGCCATCAATGTGAGCCATGCGTTCGAGGTTGCGGCATATGCGGCTTCCTGGGTTGTGCCTCCCTGTCCGGCATTTTTTCCGTCCGGGCCGAAGCTCCAGGTGATGTGGACGTGGGCGTCGATCCAGCCGGGCAGGACGGTCAGGCCGCGCAAGTCGTAATCCGCTGGGGCGGCGGCCTTGGGGTCGTTGTTCGAGACGTCGTTCGAGGCGTTGTTCGGAACGTTGTTTGGGGCGATCGCGACAATCTTCGAGCCCTCGACCACGATGCGGGTGTCGTGCAGAACGCGGCCGGTGCCGTCTAGAACCGTGCTCGCAGCGATGACAACACGCTTAGGCGGCTCGGGCGTTTGTGAAGAAGCTTGTTCTGCCAGTGCGCTCAGCCCAAGAATGCCGATCATGCTGAAAATGATCTCCGGGGATCGCATGGGATGTTTCCTGCCATTCGACCACAAGCAATTCTGTCACATTCTTGAAACAAGAGATCATTCCATGGGAGATCAAAGACCCGCTCTGTCTCTCCGAAGAACGGAGAGACGAGGACGGGCACCCCGTCGTCCGATATCGGCATAGGTCTGGCCCCTTCCTACTCGTATCGAAGGCTCTCGACTGGGTCGAGCTGGGCGGCGCGGGCGGCAGGGACGGTGCCGAAAATCACGCCGACCACGGAAGACACGATTATGGCAATGATGGCGGACAAGCCGGAAATCGGAACCCGGTACTCGGTGAGGAAACGAACGGAGTAGGGGATGGCCAGGCCGATGACGATGCCGGCCAAACCTCCGATAACCGAGATGAGGACGGCTTCGGCAAGGAACTGAAAACGGATCTCGCGGTTGGTGGCGCCGATGGCCTTGCGGATACCGATCTCGCGGATGCGCGAGGTTACGGTGGCCAGCATGATGTTCATGATGCCAATGCCGCTGACCACCAGAGTCACCATGGAAACCAACAGCAGCACCCAGGTCAGGCCGGTGGCGATGCGGTCCGCCATGGCGAGAACGTCGGTGAGATTCTGCACGTTGTAAACCGACTCGGCGCGGTGGCGCGACTGCAACACGCGCTTGATCTGCGTTGTCGCTGACGGCACCATCAAGGCGTCTGCCATGGAAAAATAAACCATTTTGATGCTGGGTGTTTCGAGGAAGTAGCGGCTAACGGTGTACGGGATCGCCATGGAGTTATCGCTGACTTCCGTCTCGCCGAAGGTTTCCCCGCTTTCTTTGAAAGTGCCAATGATGGTGAAGGGCAGGTTGGTGAGCTTGATGATCCTGCCTACGGCTGCTTGCGGCGATCCATAGATAGACCGGGCCATTTTTTCGGTGATCACCGCGACCTTGTTGTGGGCCTGCGAGTCTTCCTGATCGAAGAAGCGTCCGGAGACCACCGTCAAGTTGCGCACGCGCTGATACTCGGGATAAACCCCGAGGATTTGCACGTCCTTTTCGTCGCCGTTGCCGATCGGGATGCGTTCCCCGAGAGTGACCACGGGGGAAGCGGCAATGACGCCGGGCACCTGTTCCTCGACTGCCTGCACGTCTTCTACGGTGAGGGGATCGAGACTCGAATTGCTGATGTGCTGCGCGCCCTCATATTCCGCCCAGATCTCATTGGTGCCGATGGCCTGGATCTGGCCCAGGGCGTACTGCTTGCCGGTCATGCCGATGGTGACCACCAGGATGAGAGACGCGGTGCCGATCACCATGCCCAGCGCGGTCAGGATGAAGCGCACTTTGTTGCTGCAAAAAGTGTCGTAGGCGAAGCTGATGATTTCGCCGAAGGCCATGTTGGGCCGAAGGCGGTCGGGCATAAGGGCAGCAGCCATGTATTTGATTAGATGCTACGTAGAGGCGGCGAAAGGCGCAAGCGTGCCGACGGTGAGACGGCGGAAGAAAATGGTGGAATAAAAAAAGACCGTCAGGTTTCGTTTGTGGCACAGTAGAAGGTCACTTTGGGTATGCGAGTCGTGACTTGCTGATGGCCTCTTCTGAAACTGCGACTGATATGGATATGAAGGCGGGCGCACCAGGAAACGCCCGCCGTTCGCTGTTTTGGATGGTGGTGGTGGCGCTGGTGCTGCGGCTTGTGGTGATGGGCTTTCTGTATCCGGAGCGGACAGACCCGTATCGTGACCACTGGCGGTTTGGTGGCGAGGCAGGACGAATTGCTCGGGCGATCGCGCAAGGCGAAGGCTTCAGCAATCCGTTATTTGGAAAGACGGGCCCGACGGCGTGGCTGGCGCCTGTGTTTCCTTATCTGTTGGCCGGAATTTTCAAGATATTTGGCATCTACAGCAAAGCCTCGGCGATTGCAGTGCTGGCGCTGGACTGTTTGTTTTCGGCGCTGACCTGCATCCCGGTTTACCTCATCGCTCGAAAAAGTTTTGGCCAACCGGCGGCTACGTGGGCGGGATGGGCTTGGGCATTTTTCCCCTATGGAATTTATTTCTCGGCAGATTTCATCTGGGCTACAACACTGACCACGCTCTTGATGAGCTTGGTCTTTCTCGCAGCTTTGTATCTGGAGACTTCGTCCTCCGTTTGGCCCTGGGTAGGGTTTGGCGCGCTGAGCGGATTGGGAGGGTTGACGGATCCGGTTGTAATGTCGGTGGCGCCGTTCCTGGGAGCCTGGGCGTGGTATCGGCTTTACAAAAGCGGAAGACGCTGGCTGGCTCCGGGACTGGGAGCCGTGCTGGCTGTCACGCTGGTGGTTTCGCCGTGGTTCATTCGGAACTACGAAACGTTTCACAAGGTGATTCCATTCCGCAGCTGCCTCGGCCTCGAAGTTTACTTTGGCAATAATCAGGATTCCTGGCACTGGGGTCCTCCCGGCTATCACCCTTCAGATAACGAGAATGAATGGCGGGAGTATCAGCAACTCGGCGAGATCGCCTACACGTCGAAGAAGTTTCACGAAGGGCTGGCGTTTATCAATTCGCATCGGCTTCTCTACGTGGAGCAGACTTTGCGGCGAGTAGTTTATCTGTGGACCGGGTTCTGGAGCTTTAGCCACCGCTATCTGCAGGAAGAGCCGGCTGATCCGCTTAATATTGTGTTCTGCACTGGGCTCAGTGTGTTGACCTTGATTGGCCTTTGCAGGGCGTGGCGCCTCGACGCCACTATCGCGATGCCTTATGTGCTGGTGTTTCTTTTCTTTCCTGTTATTTACTACTTGACGCATCCGGAAGATTATTACCGGCGGCCTATTGATCCGCAGTATGTAGTGCTGGCGGCTTATGCGGTCGCTTCGTGGTTTACCGGGCGCAAGCCGAAGCTAGCCAATATTCCGCCGAAAGTTACGGCTGCGACGGTCGAGTGAACGAAATTCTCTCCGACAAATACAAGACGCTGGTAATTCTCTTGCTTCTCACGGCGGGCGCGCTGCTGGTGCATGGATACCATCCCTACGCCGAGGATGCGGAGATTTATCTGCCGGGTGTGGAGAAGATTCTTCATCCCGGGCTGTTTCCGGTGGGGCAGGAGTTCTTCGCCTCGCATGCCAGCCTGACGATCTTTCCGAATCTGATTGCGCTTTCTCTGCGAGTGACTCACTTGCCCATGGAGGCTGGGCTGTTTCTGTGGCATCTGGCGTCGATTTTTCTGCTGCTGCTCGCCTGCTGGCAGTTGAGTGAGCTGCTTTTTCCGAGTGCGCATACGAAAGCCCGGTGGGGTGGAGTCTGCCTGGTGGCCGCGCTGCTGACGATTCCGGTGGCGGGAACCGCGCTCTACATCATGGATCAGTACCTGAACCCGCGGAATCTGGCGGCGTTCGCGGCCATCTTTGCGGTTGCCCGAATTCTAGAGAAGAAGTATGTCTGGGCCTTTCTTTGGCTGGCGTTTGCCGGAAGCGTTCATCCACTGATGGCCGCGTTTGCGTTTTCATTTTGCATTCTTCTCTTCGTGATGGAGAAGCTTGAAAAGCAAGCGGGGGCGTTGCCCGCACCGAGGGTAGTGACAAGCCTGTGCTGCCTGTTGCCGTTTGGGATTTCACTAGATCCTCCGACCTCGCCTGCCTATCATGCGGCCGCGCTGCGGCACGGATTTCACTACATTCAGCGATGGCAATGGTATGAGCAGTTGGGCATTGTTGCCCCGGTGGTTTTGTTCTGGTGGTTCGGGCGCATCGCGCGCGCTCGGCAATGGCGGCGGCTGGAGCTGGTGTGCCGGGCGCTCATCATTTACGACCTGATCTATTTCTCTGCGGCGCTGATAGTGGATTTGCCGGCGCGGTTTGAAAGCCTGGCTCGGCTGCAGCCCCTGCGCAGCCTGCATCTGCTTTACATGCTGATGTTCTTAATCACAGGCGGACTCCTGGGCGAATTTGTGCTGAAGAATCGAGTTTGGCGCTGGCTGGCGCTGTTTGTTCCGCTTGGCGTTGGGATGTTCATGGCACAACTTGCACTTTTCCCGGCGAGCGCTCATATCGAGTGGCCCGGGGCGGCTCCGAAGAATCAGTGGGCGCAGGCATTTGTCTGGGTCCGCGAGAACACTCCAGAGGATGCTGTGTTTGCGCTGGATCCGGACTTTATGCAGCTTCCGGGAGAAGATACAACAGGGTTCCGTTGTCTGGCGGAGCGGAGCAGGCTGGCCGACTCATCCAAGGACAGCGGCGCAGTGAGTATGTTTCCTCCACTGGCCGAAGACTGGTGGGCGCAGGTGAAGGCTCAGACCCCGTGGAAGAGTCTCGGCGCGGAGGATTTCTCGCGTTTGAAAAACAAATTCGGCGCGAGCTGGGTCGTGGTGCAGCAGCCGGGCGTCGCCGGGCTCGATTGTGTCTATCAGAACAGTGCGGTGCGCGTCTGCCGGATCCCCTGAGAGCAATGGCCACGAGCATTTCCGGAGTGAAATCCAAGCTTCGGGATCGCCGATCAGATACAATTCCGCATAATGTCTACCGGTACGGCTGTTCGAACCCCTGTCCGGCTGTTTCCCTACGAAAGGTGGGGATCGCCGCTGCCTGCGCTGGCCCGGCAATACCGGGAGAATCACCCTTGCCCTCACATTTTGTTGAAGGACTTTCTGGAACCCGACACTGCATTGGACATGGCGATGCAGTTCCCCCAGCCTACGAGCGACGCCTGGACCCAATACAAGCACGCCAACGAAAACAAGCTGGGCATGCCCAAGCGCGAGCTTTTTCCGGCAACAATCAGAGCCGTCACCGACGAGTTGAACTCGCCGGAATTTGTGGCCTGGGTTTCGGAATTGACGGGGATTCCGAACCTGATGGCGGATCCCATGCTGGAGGGCGGCGGCCTGCACCAGTCCGGGCCGGGCGGTTATCTGAACGTGCACACGGATTTTTCTATGCACCACTTCCACACGCACTGGCACCGGCGCGTGAATCTGATTCTCTATCTGAATCCGGGATGGCACGAAGAGTGGGGTGGGTCGCTCGAATTGTGGGAAAAGAAGATGGCGCGGTGTGGGGCGAAGTATCCGCCGCTTCTCAACCACGCGCTCATTTTCACGACCGATGAAAGATCGCTGCACGGGTTTCCTGATCCTCTCACCTGTCCCGAGGGACAGTCGCGCAAGAGCCTGGCTTTGTATTACTACACCATCGAGCAGGACAAGAAAGCCTCCGGGCATTCCACTGATTATTTTGCGCGGCCGCAAGATGGCTGGGGAAAATCGGCGATGATTTGGCTGGATAAGCAGGCCGTTGATCTCTACTCGCGGGCCAAGGCTCGGTTCGGATTCTCGGACGAGTTTGCCAGCAAGGTGCTGGGATTTCTTTCGAAAAAAGAGAAGTGAGAGAAGTAGAGCTGGCCGGAATCCTGATCCCTTTCAATCCATTCTGTGAAAAATGCTCTACGCGGGACGGCCGATCTCAGTTCGGCGGGCGTAGTAGGTGGGATAGCCGGGCTCGAGTTTGCGGCCTTTATCGCTGAAGCGAGGCAGGTGGATCAAGCCCGCCCGCTGCAAGGTAAACTGCAGAGCCGTCGCGACCACGCCAAAACCATATTTCACGCTGCGGCGGAAGTTGATGGATGATGCCTCTTCGAAGTACTTCGTGGGACAGGATACTTCTCCGATGCGGAAGCCGAAATATACGCACTGGGCGAGCATCTGATTGTCAAAGACGAAGTCGTCGGAATTTTCCAGCAGAGGCAGTTTGGTCAGCACCTCGCTGCTGAAGGCGCGGTAGCCGGTGTGGTATTCGGAAAGCTTCACGCGCAGGAAAAGATTTTCAAACGCAGTGAGCAGGCGGTTGGAAATGTATTTGTAGAGCGGCATGCCGCCGCGCAGCGCCGTCCCGCCAATGATGCGTGATCCGAGCACTACGTCATAAACGCTGTAAGCCACCATGCTGGCCATAGCCGTTACCAGCAGCGGAGTGTACTGGTAATCGGGGTGGAGCATGATGACCACGTCGGCGCCCGCGGCCAGGGCTTCGCGATAGCAAGTCTGCTGATTGCGGCCGTAACCGTAATTACGATCGTGCTGAAAAACCTGAAGGCCGAGGCGGTGTGCCAGATCAACCGTGCGGTCAGAACTGTGGTCGTCCACCAGGATGCGGATATCCACCAGGTCCGGCAGTTCACCCACCGTGGCCTCGAGGGTCTTTTCCGCATTATAGGCGGGCATTACGACCGCGATATGCTTGCCGTTGATCATCGGGAAGGTCCTATGATACCTGATCGCGGCAGCCGGCGGCCACGAGCCGGGTGAGTTCTGGTTCCACGCTTGCAGCGGGCGGCTTGCTCCTGTCCGCGCGCTGTGAAAAACTAGAGATTCACAGTCGGGGCCCCTACCGGGCGGGGCGCCTGGGCTCCATCTAAAGCGATGTCAAAACGAACACTCTTCGAGAAGATCTGGGATGCGCATCTGGTGGCGCAGCCGAGCGGGCGATCCCCGATCGTTTACATCGATCTGCATTTGGTGCACGAGGTGACGTCGCCGCAGGCCTTCGATGGGTTGCGCGCTGCGGGAAGGAAGGTCCGGCAGCCCTCGCGCATTGTCGCCACCGTGGATCACAACATTCCGACCGAGCCCCGGGGCACTCCAATCACTGATCTTATTGCCGCCAAGCAGATTGCGGCGCTGCAGGCCAACTGCAAGGAATTCGGCGTGCGGCTGTTCGATATGGATTCGCCGGAGCAGGGAATCGTGCACGTGATTGGGCCCGAGCTGGGGCTAACCCGGCCGGGGATGACGATTGTCTGCGGCGACAGCCACACCAGCACTCACGGGGCTTTTGGAGCATTGGCTTTTGGCATTGGAACTTCGGAAGTGGAGCACGTTCTGGCGACCCAGTGTCTGGCGCAGCAAAGGCCGAAGACGATGAAGATCGAGGTGCGCGGGCGATTGGCTGAAGGCGTGACCGCGAAGGATCTGGCGCTGGGGATCATCGGCCAAATCGGCACCGATGGCGCAACCGGGCATGTCATCGAATACGCCGGGGAGGCCGTGCGCGCGCTCTCCATGGAAGGCCGCATGACGCTGTGCAATATGAGCATCGAGGCCGGGGCGCGGGCTGGGATGGTGGCGCCCGACGAAACTACGTTTGCCTACGTGAAGGGCAAGCGATTTGCTCCGTCCGACGGCGAATGGGAGAAGTCGGTCGAACACTGGCGCAGTTTGCCGACGGACGAAGGCGCAGTCTTCGACAAGGTCGTGGAGATTGACGCGGCGCAGCTTTCTCCGTTTGTAACCTGGGGCACGAATCCAGGGATGGTTGCGCCGGTAACGGGGCGTGTGCCGCAAGTTGGAAGCCTGAAAGAATCCGACCGGCGCTCGACTGAGCTCGCATTGCAATACATGGGTCTGGAGCCGGGGAAGCGCATTGAAGATATCGGCATCGACCGCGTGTTTATCGGTTCGTGTACCAACTCGCGAATTGAGGACCTGCGGGCAGCCGCGCGCGTGGCCAGAGGGCATCACGTGCGCGCGAACGTGCGTGCGATGGTGGTGCCGGGGTCGCAGACGGTGAAGCGGGCGGCTGAGCAGGAAGGATTGCACCAAATTTTTCTGGATGCGGGATTCGAGTGGCGGGAATCGGGATGCTCGATGTGCCTGGGCATGAATCCCGACATTTTGCAGCCCGGCGAGCGCTGCGCCTCAACCAGCAACCGGAATTTTGAAGGACGGCAGGGACGCGGTGGGCGGACGCATCTGGTCAGTCCCATGATGGCGGCGGCGGCGGCGATTGCCGGGCACTTCACGGATATTCGGAACTGGAAATTTCAATGACGCTAGAGACCAGGAGCGCGCAATGAATCCGTTTCGCACACACAAAGGCCGCGTGGCGCCGCTCGACCGCGTGAATGTGGATACCGACCAGATCATCCCCAAGCAGTTTCTGAAGCGGATTGAGCGCACTGGCTTTGGCCAGTTTTTATTTTACGACTGGCGGTTCGCCGCAGACGGGCAGAAAAATGCCGGCTTTGTTCTGGACGAGCCGCGCTACCAAGGCGCGAGCATTCTGGTGGCGGGGAAGAATTTTGGCTGCGGTTCTTCGCGCGAGCATGCGGTGTGGGCGCTGGCGGATTTCGGATTCCGCGCCGTGATCTCATCCTCATTCGCCGACATTTTTGCCAATAACAGCACCAAGAACGGATTTCTTACCGTGCGCCTCAGCGAGAGCGAAGCGGCGGAGCTAATGCGACATTCCCAGAGCCAGAAGGATTACCAGCTCACGATTGACCTGGAGCAATGCGAAGTGCGCGACGATCAGGACTTCCGCGCCGGGTTCCCGATCGACGAATTCGTCCGCCACTGCCTGCTGAATGGGCTGGACGATATCGGGCTCACCTTGCAACATGAAGCGGAGATTACTGCCTACGAGGCGCTGCACCCCGTACCGCAAACGGCGGTACAGTAAACGAGCGCAAAGACAGGTAAAGATTTGTAAAACCTTCGCCCTTAGGCTTGACCCAGCGCTGCGCCACAGTTGATGCTAGTTGGGTACGGTTCTACTATTGAATCTGCGTTTCGGTTCCTACCTGAGCCTCTCCAGCGGGAGGACCCTGGCGTGAGACGATTTTCTCCTTCTCCAAAGTGGAGTTCCGCAACCGAGTCGAAATGAATACGTCTAATGAATGGCAGGCTCGCCGACGATCTGGTGAAGAGTTGCAACGGACCGAGACGTTAAATATGACTGATTCGAGTTTTCCTCAAGAAGAATCGCAGCTCACCCTCCACTCTAAAGGTCGGCTAGCGCTGGTGGTCGCGCTGAGCCTGCTTTGCGCATTGCTTTCCGGCTGCACTGGAGCCGACTCCAAGCAGCAGAAAGCGCAAGCCGCAGGCCCCCACGCGGTTTCGGTTGCCGTGGCGCAAGTACAGCGACAGGATGTGCCCGTCTACATGGTTGGGCTGGGATCGGTGACTGCGTTTTACACGGCGAATATCAAGAGTCGCGTCGACGGTCAGATCATGCGCGTCAACTTCCAGGAAGGACAGATAGTAAGAGAAGGCGATTTGCTGATCGTCATTGATCCGCGCCCCTACCAGGTGCAACTCGAACAGATGCAGGCGCAACTATTCAAAGACCAGGCGACTCTGCGCGATGCCAAACTAAACCTGGAGCGGTATACCACGCTGATTCCATCTGGAAGCATCGCCCAGCAGCAGGTGGACACGCAGAGATCGCTGGTGGACCAGCTCGACGGCCAGGTACGCACCGACCAGGCCCAGATCGATAATGCCAAGCTGCAACTTATCTATTGCAACATTACCGCGCCGTTTACCGGCCGCGTAGGTCTGCGCCAAGTGGATCCGGGAAATATTGTGCATGCAGCTGACACGAACCCAATGCTGATCCTGACGCAATTGCAGCCGATTGCCGTGATCTTTACCCTGCCCGAAGATCAATTGCCGACCGTAGCGCAACACATGAGGAACTCTACTCTTTTGGTGGAGGCTTTTAGCCGCGACAACCAGACCAAGCTGGCGACGGGCAAACTCATGACGATTGATAACCAGATCGATCCGACGACCGGCACTGCCAAACTGAAAGCCGTATTCGACAACAAAGACAACCAGCTCTGGCCCAACCAGTTCGTGAACGCAAACCTGCTGCTCGAGACGCGGAAGAACAGCACGGTGCTGCCCACGGCCGCGATCCTGCGCGGTCCGCAGGGAACCTTCGTCTATCTGGCGAAACCTGATAAGACCGTCGAAGCACGCACGGTGACCGTATCGGTTACCCAAGGCAACACGACGGTCGTTACCAGCGGCCTCAATCCCGGCGACACAGTGGTCACCGACGGCCAGGACAAACTTCAAACCGGCAGCACGATCGAGCAGAGAAACGGCAACTCCAGCAGCAACGCTAGCGGCAGCTCCGCGCCCACACCAGGAACCCCGGGTTCATGAGTCCTTCACGGTTATTCATTCTCCGGCCGGTGGCGACCACGTTGTTAATGGTGGGCGTGCTCCTGGTGGGTGGGGTGGCATTCCTTCAACTGCCAGTTTCCGCGCTGCCGGAAGTCGATTACCCGACAATCCAGGTGGTGACTTTCTATCCCGGAGCGGACCCGGACGTGATGGCGTCGTCAGTGACTTCGCCATTGGAGCGGCAGTTCGGGCAGGTTCCCGGACTGAGCCAGATGACCTCGACGAGTTCATTTGGCAGTTCTGTAATCACGCTGCAGTTCGGCCTCGATCAGAATATTGACGTCGAGGAACAGCAGGTGCAGGCTGCCGTCAACGCAGCCGCTACGTACCTGCCCACGGATTTACCGAATCCGCCGATTTACAACAAGGTAAATCCAGCCGATTCTCCCATTCTCACGCTGGCCATGTCGTCGGACTCGCTGGCTCTGTCGAAGGTGGAGGATCTTGCGGATACCGCGCTGGCGCAGAAGATTTCACAATTGCCGGGCGTGGGGCTGGTTTCCATAAGCGGCGGACAAAAGCCCGCCGTGCGAGTGCAGGTGAATCCGACGGCGCTCGCTTCCTACGGATTGAGCCTCGAAGACGTTCGCACGGCGCTGGCCGAGGCCAATGTAGATCAAGCCAAGGGCGTGATCGATGGATCGCGCCAGTCGTACACCATCGGCGCCAACGACCAGCTTTTCTCCGCCGTGCAGTACAAGCCCATTGTTGTGGCTTATCACAACGGCGCGCCGGTGCGGTTGAGCGATGTTGCCAACGTCATCGATGGCACTGAAAACACACGGCTCGCGGCATGGATGAATCAGACTCCAGCTGTCATCGTCAACATCCAGCGCCAGCCGGGGGCGAACATCATCAGCGTCGTGGACCGGATCAAGAAGCTGCTGCCACAACTGCAGGCGTCGCTGCCGTCCGTGGTGAAGGTGCAGATTCTCACCGACCGGACCACAACCATCCGCGCCTCCGTAAGCGATGTTTATTTCGAGTTGGCGCTGACCATCGTGCTGGTGATCATCGTCATTTTTTTCTTTCTCCGGAACTTGCGGGCCACGTTCATTCCCAGCGTCGCGGTTCCGTTGTCGATCGTGGGAACGTTTGGCGTGATGTATCTGCTGGGCTACAGCCTGAACAATCTGACGCTGATGGCATTGACAATTTCCACAGGATTCGTGGTGGACGACGCCATCGTGATGATCGAGAACATCGACCGCTATCTCGAAGCCGGGGATTCGCCGCTGGATGCGGCGCTCAAAGGTTCAGGACAGATTGGGTTCACCATCGTCTCCCTCACGGTTTCGCTGATTGCCGTGCTGATTCCACTGTTGTTCATGGGGGATATTGTCGGCCGGCTGTTCCGCGAGTTCGCGGTGACGCTGGCGGTGACCATCCTGGTCTCGGCAGCGGTTTCTCTCAGCTTGACGCCGATGATGTGTGCCAAGCTGCTCAAGCACCGCAAGGAAGGCGAGAAGGGACGTTTCTACGAGGTCACCGAAAATTTTTACAACCGCGTGATAGCGTCCTACGGCCGCACCGTGAAATGGGTACTGAAGCATCAGACGGCAACCCTGTTCGTAACTTTCGGAACCCTGGTGCTCACCCTGGTTTTGTACGTGGTTGTGCCCAAGGGATTCTTTCCCGTGCAGGACACGGGCGTGATTCTGGGAATCTCGGAAGCTCCCGACAATATTTCGTTTGACGCAATGTCGCAACGCCAGCAGGCCCTGGCGAAGGTGATTCTCAAAGATAAAGATGTAGAGAGCCTGTCTTCTTTCATCGGCGTAGACGGCACGAACACGACTCCCAACAGTGGCCGCATCCAGATCAACTTGAAACCGCGCGATGAGCGGGGTGCGGATGCCTCAGGAATCATCCGCCGGCTGCAACCGGAACTGGCCAAGGTGCAGGGAATCACCTTGTATATGCAGCCGGTGCAGGACTTGACCGTCGAAGATCGCGTGAGCCGCACGCAGTTCCAATACTCCATTGAAGACGCGGATGCGCAAGAGCTCGCGCAGTGGACGCCCAAGCTAGTAGAAAAACTGCGCGCGGCGCCGGCACTGCGCGATGTAGCCACCGACCAACTCAACGGCGGGCTCCGGACCAGCCTCGCGATCGACCGCGATACTGCCTCGCGCTTGGGAATCCTTCCCCAGGCCATCGACAATACGCTGTACGACGCTTTCGGGCAGCGGCAGGTGTCGATCATCTTCACGCAGTTGAACCAGTATCACGTGGTGCTGGAGGTCCTGCCGAGCTTCGCCAAAGCGCCGGACGACGCGATGAACGACGTATACGTTCGTCCGAGCAGCGTACTACCGAATTCCGGTGCGCCCACCGCCAATGCCGCTACGGGCACTACCAGCGGAACCCCGGTGCCGCTTTCCACTTTTGTACGGATGCAGTCGACCAACGCGCCCCTCGCCATCAACCACCAGGGACAATTCCCGGTTGTGACTCTTTCGTTCAACCTCGCCCCAGGAGCCTCTCTGGGCGATGCCACGCGGGCCATCCAGGAAGTCGAAAAAGAAATTCAGATGCCACCGAGCATCCACGCCTCCTTTCAGGGAACGGCAGCTGCATTTCAAAATTCGCTTTCGAGCGAGCCCTTCCTGATTCTTGCCGCCATCATCACGGTGTATATCGTGTTGGGAGTGTTGTATGAGAGCTATATTCACCCCATCACGATTCTCTCCACGCTGCCTTCGGCCGGAGTGGGCGCGATCCTGGCTCTCATGATTACGGGCAACGATCTCACCGTGGTGGCGCTGATCGGCATCATTCTGTTGATCGGCATCGTAAAGAAGAACGCCATTATGATGATCGACTTCGCTCTCGAAGCCGAGCGCGAGGAGCACAAGCCGCCCGAGGAAGCGATTTTTCAAGCGTGCCTGCTTCGCTTCCGCCCCATCATGATGACGACGATGGCGGCGCTGCTCGGTGGTTTACCGCTGGCGCTGGGATCGGGAACGGGGGCGGAGTTGCGGCGTCCCCTGGGCATCACCATCGTGGGCGGGTTGTTGTTGAGCCAGTTGCTCACGCTATACACCACGCCGGTGGTTTACCTGTGGTTTGACCGGCTGGCGCAGAGATTTGCGAAGTACAGGATAGGCAACGTGATTCCGCAGGAGTTCCCGGCGGATTAGAGGATGCGAGCCAAACGCGCGATTATTGTGTCGCAAAAAGCGCGACACATCGCGCGGCTCGCTCAGATCCTTCGGCGGGCACAGGGCGCCCGCCTCAGGACGGCAGCCATTAAAGCAATGAGTATCTCGGCTCCATTTATCCGGCGTCCGGTTGGCACGTCGCTGCTGGCGGCGGCGCTGTTGCTCTCCGGGATTCTTGCCTTCAACTTATTGCCGGTGGCTTCTCTGCCGCGGGTGGATTTCCCCGTGATCAGCGTGGGTGCATCGCTGCCCGGGGCCGATCCGCAGACCATGGCGTCGGCGGTAGCCACACCTCTGGAACGGCAATTCGGACGCATCTCAGGCGTGAACCAGATGACCTCATCGAGCCAACTGGGCTCGACGGGCATCGCGCTGCAATTTGATTTGAACCGGAACATTGATGCCGCGGCGCGCGATGTGCAGGCGGCCATCAATGCCGCGCGCAGCCAGCTGCCTTCCAACCTGCCGAGCAATCCAACTTATCGCAAAATCAATCCCGCGGATGCCCCCATCCTGATTCTGGCGCTCACCTCGGACACGGTTCCAGTGGCGCGTTTGTACGACACCTCCGATTCGATTCTGGCGCAGAAGCTCTCGCAGGTGAATGGAGTCGGCCAGGTGTTTACCTACGGTTCGGCGCCGCCAGCGGTGAGAGTCGAGGTCAATCCGATGCTGCTCAACAAGCTCGGAGTGGGCCTCGACACAGTGCGCAACGCGCTCAATCTGGCCAATGCCAATCAAGCCAAGGGACAAGTATCCAACGGAGCCATCTCCCAAGAGTTCGCCGACAATGATCAACTTTTTACCGCGGACGAATACCGGCCGCTGATCGTCGCCTACCACAACGGCGGCCCGGTGCGTCTGGGAGACGTGGCCGATGTGCAGGACTCGGTCGCGGACGTGCACAACCTCGGCCTGGCCAACGGCAAGCCCGGGGTTCTTGTCGTTATTTTCCGGCAACCCGGGGCCAACGTCATCGCGACCGTGGACCGGGTGCGCGCGCTGATGCCTTATCTTCAGTCCTCGATTTCTCCGGCTATCAAACTGGCAGTTGTATCGGACCGCACGCTTACGGTCCGTGCCTCGGTGAAAGACATTGAATCCACGCTGCTGATTTCGATCGTGCTGGTGATTCTGGTGGTGTTCGTATTCCTGCGGACGGTGCGGGCGACGGTGATTCCCAGCATTGCCGTCCCGCTTTCGCTGGTGGGCACTTTCGGCGGGATGTATCTGCTGGACTACAGCCTGGACAATCTGTCGCTCATGGCGCTGGCTATCTCCACTGGATTCGTCGTGGATGACGCCATCGTGGTGCTGGAGAACATCACGCGTTACGTGGAGCAGGGGATGGACGCGGTGCAGGCCGCGTTCAAGGGAGCTGCAGAAATCGGCTTCACCGTGCTCTCCATGAGCCTGTCACTCGTCGCGGTGTTCATCCCGCTGCTGTTGATGGGCGGGATTGTGGGGCGTCTGTTTCGCGAGTTCGCGGTCACGCTCAGCATTGCGATCGGAGTTTCGCTCCTGGTGTCACTGACGACGACGCCGACCATGTGCGCCAAATTCCTGCGCCCGTCCGAATCCGACAAACGGCATAACGTTTTCTATCGCTCCAGTGAATGGTTGTTCGACAACCTCCTGGCGACGTACCGGCATGCGCTCAAATGGGTGCTGGCGCATCAGCCCGTGACCTTGCTGGTGACTATTCTCGTGGCCTGCCTGAGCGTGTACCTCTACATCATCGTGCCCAAGGGCTTCTTCCCGCAGCAGGATACGGGGCGGCTTCAGGGATCGGTTCAGGCGGCACAAGACATCTCATTCCAGGCCATGAGCGGCAAGATGGAACAGTTCGTGAAAATCATACTGAAGGATCCGGCGGTCGCCACGGCCGTCGGGTTCGCGGGTGGAGGCGGGGCGACCAATCAGGGCCGGTTCTTCGTTATGCTGAAGCCACTCGAGCAGCGCGGACAATGCACGACTCCCCACTTCTGGAACCCTTGCTACTTTAGCGCCGACGATGTGATCAATCGGTTGCGGGGTAAACTCGCGGTGGTTCCCGGTGCCACGCTGTTCCTGCAAGTGCAGCAGGATCTGACTATTGGCGGGCGCTACGGGCAGGCGCAGTACCAGTACACGATACAAGGCGAGGACTTGAACGAACTCAACAACTGGGGTCCACTGTTGTTGCAGAAAATGCGCAGCCTGCCCGAGCTGCGGGACGTAAATACCGACCAGCAGGACCGGGGATTACAGGCGCAGTTGGTGATCGATCGTGACACAGCCAGCCGGTTGGGCATAGCCGCGCAAGACATCGATAACGCGCTCTATGACGCCTTCGGACAGCGCCAGGTTTCCACCATGTACCGTCCGCTCAACCAATACCATGTGGTCATGGAAGTGGCCCCGGAGTTCCAGCAGACCACAGAGGCTCTGCAAAATATTTACCTGCGCTCCACCAGTGGCACACCCATACCGCTGGCGGCGTTCACTCATTTCGTTCCCTCCAACATCCCGTTGGCGGTGAATCACCAGAGTCAGTTTCCGTCGGTCACGATTTCATTTAACCTTGCTCCCGGAGTTTCTCTCGGACAGGCGACGCTAGCCATCGAAAAGGTTCAGCGTTCCATCGGGTTTCCCGCGACGATTCAGGCAAGCTTTCAGGGCACGGCAGCCGCATTCAAGGATTCCCTCTCGAGCGAACCGGTTCTCATTCTTACCGCCCTGATTACCGTCTACATCGTGCTGGGTATGCTGTATGAGAGCTACATTCACCCCATCACCATTCTCTCGACTTTGCCTTCGGCCGGTGTGGGTGCGCTGCTGGCGCTGTTGCTGACTCACAACGAACTCAACGTGATTGGAACGATCGGCATCATCCTGCTGATCGGGCTGGTGAAGAAGAACGCAATTATGATGATCGACGTGGCGCTCGAAGTGGAGCGAACCCAGGGAAAGAAGCCGGTCGAGGCCATCTACGACGCCTGCCTGCTGCGCTTCCGCCCCATTATGATGACGACCATGGCTGCACTTTTAGGAGGGCTGCCGCTGGCACTGGGCAGGGGTACCGGTTCCGAACTGCACCGTCCGCTGGGCATCACGATTGTTGGCGGACTGATTGTCAGCCAGGCGCTTACGTTATTCACAACTCCCGTCGTCTATGTGTATCTCGACCGTTTGCGGATGGCTTTAAGCGGCAGCGACGACCCCTCTATGGCTGAAGGAGCGTCCATTGCCCCCAGGCCGAGCCCGGCGCATTAGAGGCTCGATTCCGGATTCCTCTTAAGCTGAGGTATTCTTAGGAAGGTTGATTCGCGAACCCACGACAGCCCCGTGCAACCCCGTTTTATGAGCGTTGCATCGGAATGAGTGCCTGAGGCGGGAACAAGCAAGCTTCAGTTGGGTCCCAGCAACGCCGGCGGCGCGAAAGGCGAACGCCCCTTTTTCTGGCCGGTGGCCGTATGATAGTGGTGTCCCGCTTCCATGCGGGCTTTTTTACGTGCAGCCCAGTATTATTGATCTTCTATTATTTGATCTTCGCCTTCAAATTCTCCGAGGAGTCACGGATGCTTCAGAAAGCATTGGTCCTGGTATTTGTCGTCGCAAGCATTGCCGGTTGCATCGGCTGCGGGAGCACCGCGAACCACTACGTTTATGCGGCGCTTCCGGCCGCGAATCAAATCATCGCCTACCGGGAAGACCCCAACTCCGGCGTGCTCACGGAAATCGCAGGAAGCCCGTACTCCGTGGGTGACGGAGTTGTTTCCCTTGTCCTGCATCCTTCCGGAAAATATTTGTACGCGGCGAATCCTGGTCAGAATGAAAATGATATTTCCCTATTCACCATCGACACTGATGGTGTCTTGACCGAGCAGTTCCCCCGGGCATCCGTTGCACCCAATGGCACCCTGCCGAGACTGCTGGTCATGGATGCTGCGGGCGCCTTCCTGTATGTGGCCGACGTGGGATCAGACACCATCTCAGTTTTTTCGATCGGTACTGGTGGCGTGCTGACGCAGGTTACTGGATCTCCATTCCAGATTGGATTTCCGCCAATCAACATGGCGCTTACGCCCTCGGGATCCCTGCTTTACGTCAGCGGCTCGAGCACGCCGGACGGGCTGATCGCAGGGTTTAGCGTAAATGCCGGGGTACTCGAATTGGTGAGTACGCAAAGTTCTGATGGCACCATCCCCAATGGGCTGGCGATCGATCCGACGGGCACTTACCTTTACGTGGCAAATACCGGATCACCGAACATTTCCATCTTCACAATTAGTCCGCCTGGCGAGCCACTCGGCACGCTACAACAGGTTACCGGCTCCCCGCTCGAAGACACCACTTATTTGAATCCGATTGCTCTGACCATGGATTCCACAGGGAGCTACCTCTATGTGGCGAATCAGGGCTCCAGCAACGTCTCGGTGTATTCGATTACCAACGGACTGCCTGTTGCGCTTACTACCTCCACCAGCACGTTTGCCTTTACCACGGAAGGGGACCCAAGCGTTCTGGCGGAGGACCCGAGTGGGAAGTATTTGTTTGTGGGAAACCAGGGCTCTGGTGCGGGAATCCAGGCCTTCGGGGTCAATGGCGGCAATTTGAACCCTCTCTACAAATACGGTGTCGGGAATACTCCTACCTCGATCGTGGTGCTGCAGTAGACGCGGAGCCCTATTTGCGGTAGCGCGGACCGAATCGCTGGGAGGCTTTCTGCTGCAATACGCCGAGCGAGTGCCGGAGTAGGGTCGCTTTGCCAGCGGCGGAATCCTTACTCTTTACAAGTCAATGACACACAAATTTTCTCAACTCTGCGACAATAGCTAGACTGGCGTTAGCTTCCGTGTGTACCATCTCGTGAGCCCCAACCCCGGGATCGGAAGCTTTCCAGATTCGGTCGGCTTTGGGGCTGATTCTGTGCCAAGACTGACTTCAGGAGTCAGAAGCTAATGAGGATCGCAAGCGCGGCAAGCGCCTTCCCGAAGCACTACTATACCCAGAAGTTTCTCCTCGAACGTCTCCAGGATTATTGGGGATCCGAGCTCAAGAATCCCCTGCTGCTGGCAAGGCTGCACCGTAACGTGACGGTGGATGGCCGATACCTTGCGATCCCGGCGGAGCAGTACGTGGACATCAAGACCTGGGGCCAGGCCAATGACATTTGGATCAAGGTGGCGCAGGAGTTGGGGGAGCAGGCCCTCTGCCGCGCTTTGCAAAGCGCCGGACTGCAGACGAGCGACCTGGGATGTTTACTGTTCACGACGGTCACCGGAGTCGCTAGTCCGTCGATCGACGGGATGCTCATTAACCGAATGAAGCTGCCGACCAACATTCGCCGCACTCCGATTTTTGGTCTGGGATGCGTGGCTGGCGCGGCCGGAATTGCCCGCGCCTCCGATTACGTGCGCGCGTATCCTAAGCAAGCAGCGGCCCTGGTATCGGTCGAACTGTGCTCGCTCACCCTGCAGCGTGAAGATCTCTCCGTGGCGAACCTGATCTCGTCGGGACTATTCGCCGATGGCGCCGCCGCGGTCATCGTAACCGGCCCGGAATTCGAATCCTCGGGACCGGAAATCTCCGGGCCTACGATTCTCGCTACCCGGTCGATCTTCTATCCCAGCACCGAAGACATGATGGGCTGGAATATCTCGGAGAAAGGCTTCCGCATCATACTGTCGACCGAGGTTCCGACCCTGATTCGGCAGAACCTGGGGCGGGATGTGGACGCATTTCTGGCGGACAACGGTCACCAGCGAAGCGACCTTAAGAGCTTCGTTCTCCATACCGGAGGGCCAAAAGTGCTCGATGCTTCGGCTGACGCATTGGGATTGCACAATGGGCAACTCGATGCCTCCTGGGATTGCCTGCGCAAGGTAGGAAATTTATCGTCGGCGTCCGTGCTGTGTGTGCTTGAAGACGTGATGAAGAACCGGCGTCCGGAGCCGGGCACGCTGGGCCTGCTTGCCGCCATGGGGCCCGGGTTCTGTTCCGAGCTTGTACTTCTGCAATGGTGAGGTCGGTAGTTGGCGTATTCGACGGATGTATTCGTGATCGGTGGTGGCCCGGCCGGCCTGGCGGCGGCGATCGCCGCCCGCCAGCAAGGACTCCGTGTGATGGTCGCCGACGGAGCCAAGCCGCCGATTGACAAGGCCTGCGGTGAAGCGCTGATGCCGGATGCGATCGCGGCGCTGGAACGGCTGGGAGTGGCACTGCCTGTGGCTGAGGCCTGTCCTATTCACGGCGTGCGCTTTCTCGGTTCCGGCTTGTCCGCGGAAGCGGACTTTCCCGCCGATGGCTACGGTCTCTCCATTCGCCGGACTGCATTGCATCGCATCATGACCGAGCGTGCTACCGCGCTAGGGGTCGATCTGCTTTGGCAAAGCGTAGTTACTGGAATTTCCAGCAGGGAAGTCCGCCTCGGCGACCGGACGATCTGCACCCGGTGGATTGTAGGGGCTGATGGCGTCAACTCGCGCGTGCGCCGTTGGGCAAGGCTCGATGCCCACTCGCGAACGGATCTTCGATATGCTTTTCGCCGCCACTATCGCGTGGCGCCCTGGACCGACCGCATGGAAATATATTGGGGAGAGCAGAGTCAGGCCTACACCACGGGCGTGAGCAGTGACCAAGTGTGTGTCGCCGTCGCCTCGCATGACCCCGAGCTTCGCCTGGAGAACTCCTTGTCGGCGTTTCCCGAGCTCAACGCCCGGCTTCAAGGAGCTGAGACAGCATCCGCTGAAAGGGGCGCTCTCTCAGCCAATCGCAAACTGAACCGGGTCTGGCGCGGGAATGTTGCATTGATCGGCGATGCCTCTGGCACCGTCGATGCCATAACCGGTGAAGGTCTCGGCCTTTCCTTCGGCCAGGCCGCGGTGCTGGCGGATTCTTTCAACTCGGGCAATCTCGCCCGTTACCAGGCCTCACACCGGCGCCTGGCATTGCGCCCCTTGTTGATGGCGCGATTGATGCTCGCGCTTGACGGCCGTCCTGGGGTTCAGCAGCGTACCCTTCAAGTCTTTCGCAAACGCCCTGAGATTTTTCGCAGATTGCTGGCTCTGCATGTAGGAAGTCTCTCGCCCTTTCACCTCGCTCTCGACGGGCTCACTCTGGGGTGGGGACTGTTGACCGCGTAAACCCAATGAAAGCAGCCGCCCAGGCATTTTGCCGAACTCAGGTGTGCCGCCTGCTGCTTGCGATTGCATGCCTCGGAGTTGCCAGTGTCGCAACTGCGGCCCAAGACGTAGCATTCCTGCTGGATCCTCAACGTACGACGGTAAATTTCACCTTGGGAGATGTGCTCCACACGGTTCACGGCACTTTCCGCTTGAAGCAGGGCTCTTTGCGCCTGGATCCTAGATCGGGCAAACTTACGGGTGAAATCGTGGTGGACGCCAAAAGTGGCGAAAGCGGCAGCGGAATGCGCGACCGCAAAATGCACCGGGAGATTCTCGAAAGCGACCGCTACCCTGAGATTGCGTTCCATCCCGATCGCGTCGAAGGAACTGTTTCGCTGCAGGGAAAGTCGTCGGTGCGGGTCCACGGGATCTTCAACATCCACGGATCAGACCATGAACTGACGGTCCCGGCTGAAGTAGAGGTGTCCGGAGATCACTGGACTGCGACGCTTCATTTCGCCGTGCCCTATGCGAATTGGGGGATGAAGAATCCGAGCACGCTGTTCTTGCGAGTGAATGAATCAGTCGACATAGACCTTAACGCCGCCGGAACGATTGCCCATCCTTGAAATGGTTTTAGATAACCGCTTCAGAATCCATCCTGCGGCGAGATTCCTTTACCTTCGGTGCATTCATAGCATCGTCCCGCCGCCAGGTTCTTGAACTCTTCAGTTCTGCCGCTGGGCCACGTGATGACAGCTTGCTCGACGCGATCGTGTTTCTCCAGGCCAAATGTTACCGGAAGCTCGGATTGCGACAGATAACTCGAACCGCTCTTGACCATGCGCGACTGGCTCAAGCCACTGGAGACTGTGCGGACGATGGCGCCGATACCATCGCGGTTCGACTTGGTGCCAACCAGTTTGAAACGAATGCTCCGGTTTCCAGCAAGCTGGTCGTTGCGGTATAGACACGCGGGACCGTTGTTAGTGGTCAACAAAAGGTCGAGATCGCCATCACGATCAAAATCGGCATAGGCGAGTCCGCGCCCGACCTTCGGCTGATCGAATCCGCCGCCAACTTCCGCTGCGACATCGCGGAAGCTACCCTTGCCATTGTTGAGGAACAACTGCGGCGGCTGGGCATATCCCACGTTGCCGCGAATGTTGCGCACGGTCTCATCGATGTGCCCGTTGGCGACGGCAAGATCGAGCCAACCGTCGAGATTGGCGTCGAGAAAAATGCATCCAAACCCCAGACTGTTCTTGGACGCCAACCCCACTCCCGCTTGCGCTGCAACGTCTTCGTAGGTCTTTCCTCCAAACTTATACAGGCCCGTCATCTCATTGTCGAAGTTCGTAATGGCCACGCCCGAACGGCCTGAATTCGTGAAATCGCCGACATCCACGCCCATACCGGCTCGCGCCTTGCCTTCGCTGCTGAAGGCTAGTCCAGCCTCGACGGCAGTGTCTTTGAAAGTTCCGTTGCGCTGGTTTCGATACAGCTTGTTGGGTTGAGTGTCGTTCGCCACCAGCAGATCGGGCCAGGCGTCATCGTTGTCATCCAGCATCGCAACGCCTAGCGATTTGGAACTGCTGTCGAAAATGCCGCTGGAGGCTGTAACGTCCTCGAAGGTGCCGTTGCCCCGATTGTGAAATAACCAGCAAGTCTCCCCGCGATACGCTTCGGGCGTGCAATAAGACTTGTGCTTGCCATCGAGAGTGCAGAAGACGTCGTGCTCCGGCGACCACTTCACGTAGTTGCAGACAAAAAGGTCGAGCAGGCCGTCGCGGTCGTAATCGAACCAGAGGGCCGACGTGCTGAACCCCATGCGTTTGCCCAAGCCACTGGCGCTCGTCACATCCGTGAATGTTCCCTTCCCGGTGTTATGGAACAGCCGGTTCTGCCCCACGCAGGTGACCAGGATGTCCGGGAAACCGTCGTTGTCATAATCGCCGACAGCCACGCCCATGCCGTACATTTCAATGTCCAGTCCGGCGCGAACCGTGACATCGGTGAAGGTGCCGTTCCGGTTGTTGTGATAAAGCTGCAGAGTGGATCGTCGTTGCTTGTGGCCGGACCAATCCATTCCGTTGATTAGCAGAATGTCCTGCCAGCCGTCGCGGTCGTAGTCGAGGAATGCGCAACCGGAACCGAGAGTCTCAGGCAAGAACTTTCCGCCAAAGGCGCCGCTGTTGTGCCGGAACTGAATGCCAGCACTGGAGGTAACGTCTGCGAAGCGAAAGCCAGGCGATGCTGCTATCCCGCTTGCCGCGCCCAGAGCCCGCAACAGCGGCATCCTTGACGCCGTCGCCAGCCCCGCCATTCCCCACAGAAACGATCTGCGATTCACGGAACGTTTACCAGCCCGGCACGAATGGCGTAAACCACAAGCTCGGCAGTCTTGTGAATTCCGAGCGCATTCATAATGTTGGCGCGATGAACGGCAACCGTGTTGGCACTGAGATCGAGCATCGTAGCAATTTCCCTGTTGGACTTGCCATCCACAATCATCTGCAAGACTTCAAGTTCGCGCGGAGTCAGCCCGTTGTTACGCTCGCCTTTGAGCGCCGACTGTTGCTCCACCTGGGGATCAAAAATCGTTTCTCCGCCCGCGACGCGCCTCACCGCCGGCCCTAGCTCCAGGTTCATGGCGTTCTTCAGGATGTATCCCTTGGCGCCGGCATCGATCGCCTGCCGCACCCAGGTGTTTTCCGAATGCATGCTGAGCATAAGCACCGCGGTCTCGGGCAAGTCTTCAAGAATCTCGCGAGTGGCATCGAGGCCATTCATCTTTGGTAAGGCGCAGTCCATCACCACAACCTGCGGTTTCAATTCACGCGCCAGCGTGACAGCTTCCTCTCCATCGCCGGCTTCGCCAACGACCACCATATCGGATTCATCCTCCAACATGCGCCGGAAACCCCGCCGCACCAGGCTGTGGTCATCGACCAGCAATACCGTGATCTTCTTTGTCATAATTAATCTTTTTCCCGAAGCTCAACTCTCTCCCGAGGTACTGTCAGATGCAATAACGTGCCGCCGGCGGCGGGAGTGGAAAAAACTATCCGCCCCCCCATCAATTCCGACCGTTCACGCATGGCGACAAGTCCGATGCCCTGCTTCGCAGGCCGCCCGCTGAAACCAACGCCGTGGTCTTCCACTTCCAACTCCAGCGTTGCAGGCAGAAAACGCAATCGCACCCAGGCCTGCTTCGAGCTGGAGTGTCGGGCCACGTTGTTCAACGCTTCCTGCAGCACGCGGTAGACTTGCACGCTGGCGCTGCCGTCCAGCGCAAACGGCGTGCCCTGCTTTTCATAGGATATGGCAATCCCGGTCTGTCTTTCCACGGTCGGGATGTACCAGTCGAGTGTAGTCTCCAACCCAGCCTCATCAAGCATCACCGGATGCAAGGCCTGTGACAGGCTCCGGACGCGATCCAGCGTGTCCTGAGCAATCTGGCGGACTTCCTGCAAGTCACTGCGCAAGGCAGAACCTTCCGGAGCGTGAGTTCCGGCGCGGCCCAGCATCGACCCCATCGCCGTCAGAATCTGTCCGAACTCATCATGCAATTCGCGCGAGATGTATCGCAACGTCGACTCCTGCGTGGCGATCAGTTTCTGCGCCAGTTCGCTGCGCCGTTCCGAAAGCTCGGCCATGCGCGCAAACAGCCGCCGGTTCCACCGGATCATGGAAAATCCAGTCAGCAGGATCGCGGCCAGCGTCGCCGCCAGGAACACATAGACCTGCCGCTGCACCCGGTCATAGATCTGGACAATGCGCTGCGCCGCCTGCTCTTCATTCTCGCTGTTCTGCACCAGCAGCCGGGCGACGGCCGTGCTCAGTGCCGCTTGCCGAGCCTGCAGCGAAAGCTGGATCTGCGCCCTCGCATCCTTCTCCTTGCCCTCGTCAGCCAGCGCAAACACGCGGTCCACCGCATCCCAGAACTGCGTCAGCGAGCCGCTGAGTGAAGCGCTCTGCTCGGTGGTGCGCGTGGTCGGAGCCAATCCGGCTTCCAGGTGCATGGCATCGTCCAGGTCGGTGCGGATGCGCTGGAACTGTGCTTTCCAAGCGGTCAGGGGATACGGTTCGTCGTTGTCGATCATGTCCCGCATGGCCACGGCAAGCAGGTTCAGATCGTTCTGGATGCGCAGCAACTGGAGGGAATCCTTGCGATTACGGTCGATCAGGTCGGCCTGAAGTTTGCGCAAGCCAGCAACTTGCCAGGTGATATAGACGGAATAACCCACCACCGCTGCCAGCGTGATGATCAGGCCGAGCAACAGGCCCAGGGTTGGAGAGCGCTCCGGCGAAGGCGGACGTGGCACGCCCCGAGGATACAACGCCTGGCCCAGGCATGTCACAATGCTGTAATAATGAAGCCAATGCAGGTCTGACGGAGTCCAATTACAAATTGAGTTCCGACCCAAAACAGCCGCCGAAAACCCCAAAAGCCCAAAGACTCAAGACAGTTCTGCCCGAAGTCTGGAAGCTGATGCGTCCGCGTCGCTGGCTTCTGGCTCTCGGCTTTGTCCTGATGGTGATCAACCGCGTCGCAGCGCTGGTGTTGCCTTATTCCACCAAGTTCCTGATCGATACCGTCATCAACAAGCACCACATCGATCAACTGCGGCCGCTGGTTCTGCTTGTGCTGGGCGCAACTCTAATTCAGGGCCTCACTTCCTTTTCTCTGACACAATTGCTATCGAAAGCTGCCCAGCGCTTGATTGCTGAATTGCGCGAACAGGTGCAGGTCCACATCTCGCGTCTGCCGGTTGCGTTTTACGACGGCAACAAAACTGGCAATCTGGTGTCCCGCATCATGAGCGATGTGGAGGGCGTAAGAAACCTGCTGGGAACCGGCCTCGTGGATTTCGTGGGAGGCCTTGTCACCTCGGGGATCGCGCTGGTTCTGCTGTTCCGCACCAGCCCCCAGATGACGCTGATTGCCGTCGGCTCGCTGGCGTGCTTTGCAGTAGCGCTCAACAAGGCGTTCAGTACGATCAGGCCGATTTTTCGCGAGCGCGGCAAGATTAATGCCGAGGTCACGGGCCGGCTCACGGAGTCGCTGGGCGGGGTGCGCGTGATCAAGGGCTATCACGCCGAAGAGCGTGAGGAAAAGATTTTTGCCGCCGGCGTACGTCGCCTGCTGGATAACGTCATGCGCACCCTCACTGCCACGTCGGTCATGAGCCTTTCGGCGAGCGTACTGCTCGGGTGTGTAGGGGCGGTCACCATGTATGTGGGCACGCACCAGATCGCCGCCGGCACGCTCACCGTCGGTGGGTTCTTCTCCTACACCTTGCTGCTGGGTTTCCTGGTGGCGCCCATCATGCAGATCGTTGCCATCGGAACCCAGCTCACCGAGGCATTGGCGGGACTCGAGCGGACGCAAGAGATAATGCGCGAGCGGCCGGAAGATCAGGATCCTCGCCGCTCTGTGGCCCTGACCGACATTGTCGGCCGGATCGAGTTTGAAGACGTAAGTTTTAGCTACGATGGAATCCACGAAGTTCTGCGCGACATTTCCTTCCGCGCCGAGCCCGGTACAGTCACGGCATTAGTAGGCTCATCCGGCTCGGGAAAATCCACAACCATCGGCCTGATTTCCGCGTTTTATGTGCCTACTAAAGGCAGAATTCTGGTGGATGGCACGGACTTGAGCACGGTTCGCCTCGATTCCTACCGCACGCGTCTCGGAGTCGTGTTGCAGGAATCGTTCCTGTTCGACGGAACCATTCGGGAGAACGTCATGTTTTCCCGTCCCGGCGCGAGTGAGGAAGAATTCTTGCGTGCCTGCCGGATCGCCCGCGTCGACGAGTTCGCCGAGTCTTTCGCCGATAAATACGACACGGTGGTGGGCGAGCGCGGCGTAAAGCTCTCGGGTGGCCAGCGGCAGCGGATTTCGATTGCCCGCGCTATTCTGGCTGAGCCGCGCATCCTGATTCTCGACGAGGCCACGTCCAGCCTCGACTCCGAATCGGAGCAGATGATCCAGCACGGGCTTTCTTATCTGATGCAGGGCCGGACCACGTTTGTGATCGCGCACCGGCTTTCGACCATCCGCCGTGCCGACCAGATTCTGGTGATGGAGCAGGGACAAATCGTGGAGCGCGGTACTCACCAACAACTGTATGCCGCGCAGGGCCGCTACTACGACCTCTACACCCGGCAGTTGGGAGTTGAGGAGAACCTTTTTCTTGCGCCGGGCGAAGGTGATGCGCTGGAAGGGGATGGGAACGGCAACTCATCTCAGGCGCGCAGTGGCGATGTAAAGGCTGCCGACGCGTTGCGCGTGCTCAGAGGAGAGGTCCGCTAGCGCATGAGTGGCATGGACAGCTCCTCACGGAACGCCGCTCCAGTGATTCCTGCTCCGGCGGCGGGTGCTCCCGCAATTCACGCGGAACAGCTTAGCCGTCACTATCGCATGGGCGAGACTCTCATCCGCGCCGTGGACGGGGTAACTCTCAGCGTAGGCGCTGGCGAATTCGTTGCGCTCCTCGGCAGTTCGGGCTCGGGGAAGTCATCTGTATTGAATCTGATCGCAGGTCTGGACCGTCCCACGTCGGGCAGCGTGATTGTTCAGGAACGCGATCTTGCGAAAATGTCGCGCGAAGAGCTTGCGCGATATCGACTGCATACCGTGGGAATGGTGTTCCAGTCCTTCAACCTGATCGCCAGTATGACGCTCGCGGAAAATGTTGAATTGCCCATGCGTTTCGCAGAGGTCGATCGGGGTAAGCGCGATCGCCTTGTAGACGAGGCGCTCACGCGGGTTGGGCTCCAGGCGCGCATCAACCACCGACCGAGTGAGCTCTCCGGCGGAGAACAACAGCGCGCCGCACTGGCTCGGGCGCTCATCAACCGGCCAAAACTGTTGCTCGCCGATGAGCCCACCGGCAACCTTGACAGTCACACTGGAACCGAAATTATGGACATGGTCCGCGAATTCAACCAGCAATTGGGAATGACGGTCGTGATGGTGACGCATGAGCGCGCATTGGCCGAGCGCTACGCCCAGCGCCTCATCTTCCTGGCGGATGGCAAGCTGGTAGGCGATGAATTGAACCCGGCTCTGTCTGGCAAGAGTGAATCGGATCACGCTAACGCGGATGGAGAGCGGCGATGAAGCTTCCTGATCTGACCGAACTTGCACTCCGCAATCTGCGAGAGTCTCTCCTACGAAATTCGTTGACCACTATCGGCATCTCAGTCGGCGTGGCGTCACTGGTTGCGATGCTTTCTTTAGGAGTCGGATTGCAGCAGCTAGCGTCGCGCCGTTTAATGAAGTCCGGCCTGTTCGATACGGTGGTGGTCACCTCGCGTCGCGACTTGCGGAACTTTGGTGGCGGTGATGAACGCAACGCCCCGGCCCCGGGCGAAAGCCGCGTCCTTGACGAGCCTACGCGCCTGGAGATCGAACACCTGCCGCACGTGCTTGAGGCTTATCCTGACATCCGCTTCATCACCGAGCTGCGCTACGAAGACAAGCCGCACTTGACCATGGTCGCGGCCCTGCCTTCTTCCGCCCAGTCGAACGACGCCTTCGAGGGAGTGCAGGGACACTTCTTCTCATCTGACACTGCGCCCGAAGTAGTCATTCAGAAAGCATTTGCCGAAGAACTACTGGGAAAGTCTCCAAGACCCGGCGTCGACGAGACCAACGTGGCAACTCTGGCTGCTCCGCTGCTGGGCAAGGAATTGACTATGCGTTACGCTCAGCGGGAAGCCGCGCCAGCCGCGCCTTCAGCGGCTGCGAATGACAAGACTGCCGTTCCCGACGACCAGAATCTCGCCGGCGCTGCTTATTCCGTGGTTTCGCGCGAGCTGAAGCTGAAGATTGTTGGAGTCGCCGATCTCGACCCCGAAAGCATGCGCGGGCCGACCCGGGCGCGCGTTTTTCTTCCACTCAAGCTGGCCGAGAGCCTGCATGTGATGCAACCCACCGACCTGCGTGAGATTTCGCGGGCGCCCGGCGATCAGCCCGTTTATTCAAGCGTGAGCGTGCGGGTGAAAAACCCAACTGAGGTTCAGCCTGTCGAAGATGCAATCAAGAAAATGGGCTTCAATACCTTCTCGATCCTCGACGCCAGCAAAAGCATCCGCCAATTCTTCAAGGTACTGGACGTGTTTCTCGGAATCTTCGGGAGTCTGGCCCTGGCTGTCGCTTTCATCGGCATCGTGAATACGCTTGTGATGGCAATTCTTGAGCGCCGGCGCGAGATCGGAATCATGAAAGCCATCGGCGCCAGCGACGACGACGTGAAGCGACTGTTCTTTGCGGAAGCTGGCGCCATGGGCATTGTTGGCGGTATTTTTGGAGTTGCCCTGGGCTGGGCTATCGGCCAAGTGATCAACCTGGGGACAAATATTTACCTCAAGAGCCAGTCTTTCCCACCTGAGCATTTCTGGTCAGTCCCGTGGTGGTTGGTAGGTTTCGCTCTCTTGTTCTCTTTCTTCGTGAGTCTCGCTGCAGGCCTTTATCCGGCGGGGCGCGCGGCCCGCCTCGATCCCGTACAGGCCTTACGTTACGAGTAAACTGAAATCGATGGATCGTTGTCTCCGAATCATTCTTCCGTTCGCAGCCTTGGTTCTCACGCTTCCGGTTCACGCCCAGAGCCGGATCGATTGCAACGTGGTGACCAGCCGGATTCTGAAATACCCAGTCCACTACTGCGTCTATCTTCCTGCCAGCTATGACGCCGGCGCAACCAAACATCCTGCGCAAAGCTATCCTGTGCTTTACTTCCTGCATGGCCTCGGCGACAACGAGCAGACTCTTTTCAACACTGGCGGATGGACTCTGCTCGACGATCTCCGCAACCAGCACAAGATGGGAGAGTTTCTGATTGTCGCTCCGGAAGGCGGGCGAACCTTCTACATCAATTCTGCCGATGGCTCGGTGCACTACAGTGATTTCTTTCTGCAAGAATTTATCCCCCTGATTGAAACGAAGTATCGCATTGACAAGGACAGAAATCATCGGGCGATCAGCGGCATCTCCATGGGCGGCTATGGCGCGCTGCGCTTTGCTTTTGCTCATCCCGAAATGTTCTCCGCCGTCAGTGCGCAAAGCGCCGCTTTGATCACCGAATCTCCGCAAGAACTCGACACCGGGGCACGCTCCGGCGCTCCACTAGGGAAGTTGCTGGCAGGAGTTTTCGGCGGGCCGATCGAAGCCACACACTGGAAAGAGAATAGCCCGTTCGCCCTGGCGAGCGAGAACCGGGCCTCCCTGCGGCGCCTGGCCATCTACTTTAACTGCGGTCAGGATGACAACTACGGCTTTGAAAAAGGCGCGGCCGCGCTACACGAGCAACTACAGAAGGAAGGCATAAGGCACGAGTACCATCCCTATCCTGGCGACCACAGCTTGCCCTATTTCCTGGCTCACTTCGCCGAAGTGATGGAGTTCCATTCGCAGGCATTCGGCCTCAGATAGTACGCTGTTGTAAACTACTGTCAGAAGACGCTGCACGCGTTTGTAAACCGAAGTCGCCGGAGAGGTGGCCGAGTGGTTGATGGCTCCGGTCTTGAAAACCGGCATACCTGAAAGGGTATCGGGGGTTCGAATCCCTCCCTCTCCGCCATATTTTTAATTCTTCTGGTTACCCCGCGTTCGACCTGGGGATGGCGGAATGTTCCGGTGGGAACGTTCGCG